>Ga0256407_10000532_pt1 | contig 90514 bp, 45 predicted proteins | sample RumenRJG_04DNA_FD_193489 | JGI IMG/M metagenome (GOLD analysis project Ga0256407, IMG submission 193489) | Bovine rumen microbial communities from Lethbridge, Alberta, Canada - RJG_04 | ecosystem: Host-associated > Mammals > Digestive system > Stomach > Rumen | place: Canada: Alberta... | reverse complement strand
TGATAAGTACTACACCGTTACCAGCCTCGGCACCGTAGATAGCGGCAGAGGCAGCATCCTTCAGGATTTCCATTGATGCGATGGTGCTTGGGTCGATACCGCTGATATCACCCAGACGCACACCATCAACAACGAACAGTGGTTCTGAGCTTGAATTAGAGGAATAACCGCGCACGCGAATGGTTGGTGATGAACCAGGAGCAGCGCTCGACTGGATAATCTGCACACCCGAGGTCTTACCCTGCAGGGCTTGTTGAGCGTTGGCGATGGTGCGGTTCTCCATATCCTCGGGCTTTACCTGAGAGATGGCACCTGTTACGCTACTCTTCTTCTGTACACCATAACCAACTACTACAACTTCGTCGAGTACCTTGTTGTCGGGTTTCAGGTTGATGGTCATGCCGTTCTTAGCGGCACCTTCAAAGGTCTGATAGCCGATGTAGGTCACCGTGATAACCTGTCCGGCCTTAACGTTTACCGTGAAGTTACCATCGAAATCGGTGATGGTAGCATTCTTGGCATTACTCTTTTCTGCAACGGTGGCGCCGATAACCGGTTCACCATTCTCGTCGATCACAGTGCCCTTAATTCCTTGGGCGAACGATGTCACTGACATAAACAATGCCATCAACATCAGTAAAATACTGCTCTTTTTCATTGAGATTTTAATTGTTTTGAGTTAATTGTTAGAAATATACTTTGGTTTCAAATTTCGGCTGCAAAAGTAAGCTATAATATTTAAATATGTTTTTTTATTCTGTTTTTCGTTTTTTCTTGTTGTTCAAATCGCTTTGGTTGTTTTCCAAATTGTTCAAAAGTTGTCTATTATGTTCAAAATATCCCTAAAAAGTCCTCAAAATATGAAAGTTTTTCCTATCTTTGCAGCAAATAACAACAATATTGACTAAAATGAAACCTGATTTGAGGATCTTTTTATGTTTGGTTTGCGCTACGATGATGCTGGCTTGTCAGCGTCAGGGTACAGCAAATGCTAATCTTGATAAAGACGAGGAACACGACCTGGTGGTGGCTCAGGAACTGTCGAACACTCGTGTGCAGTGTATCGCTGAGGATGCTGCCGGACAGTTGTGGATCGGTACGTTCCGTGGACTGAACCGATACGACGGACATGAGTATCACCAATACTTCTGTACGTTTGACTCGCTGGGGCTGCCCGACAATCAGGTACAGAGTCTGCTGTGCGATAAAAAGGGACGCCTGTGGGTGGCCACTGTAAATGGCATATGCCGATATACCAAGCAGGATAACTTTGAGAGTGTTCCGATGCAGACGGGTAACCGTAACGCCAGGAAACTGCTGATGGACTCGAAAGGGCGCATATTCGCATATAATGGAATGGAACTGCTGATGTTCGACGAGCAGCACGGCATATTCCTGTCGAAGATGAGTAGGCAGATGACTAACCAGTCGTGGGGCGACTGTTTTGTAGATGGGGCCGACGATATCCTGTTGGCCGGTCCTGGCAACGTACTGGTGTACAGTGGTGAGACATTCAAGCAAAAAGCGGAATACAAAGACGATAATAACTACGGATTCTACTTTTTTGAACTATTGCCCAACGGACTACTACTGTGTTCGGGCAATGGCACGCTGCAGCTGTACGACACCAAATCGCGGCAGCCGATACCGCTGCCACAGGACATGCTGGCACGGCTTACGGCCCATGGAAGCGCCCTGCAGGCGGCTTGTCTGCTGGATAACAATACGATTCTGCTGAGTACATCGCGCAACGGAATGTTTGAATTGAACTTGTTGGCACATACACTCAACGGACAGCATGATGCTAACTTTACCGTTCCTGTGCCCGACGGCTATGTGACGAAGATTTTCCAGGATTCGCGTAAGAATATATGGATGGGAACATACGACAAGGGAATATTTGCCGACTATTACTATAAGGAGAAATTCGGTGGTAGCGACAACTATCTTAACCGTGTGATAGAAAACTCGTCGGTATTTGCCGTAGCTATCGACAAACAGGAGAATCTGTGGGTATCGACACTGAGAAAGGGACTGTTTGTTTATCATCCCGCCATACAGAAAGCAGAGCAGATAGAGATAGCAGGACTGCCTGCAGGTGAGAAGAATAATGCAATTACACATATTTTCTGTGATCGCGATGGACTGCTGTGGCTGTCGACCACTAATATTGTGATGAAGTGCCGGTATGATGGTACTCAACTGAATATACTGGGCCAGTGGCCAGTGTGGGTAACGATGGACTTTGAACAGACTGACGATGGAACAGTGTGGGCATCAACCAGCTCAACCTACATAATAGCTTTCCGTCCTGGAGCCAGTCAGCCCGAAGCCAAGCAGGCATTCAATGTGGACTTTACTTTCATCCCATCGCTGCTGAAGCTTAATGATGGTACAATGCTTATATCGGCCTTCTATCAGCAGATAATGAAGATGGACCCGAAGACGGGAAAGTTGAGCCAGCAGGAGATTCCCGATATGCAGCGGTGCATCCGAAAGAGTGTGTATATCCCTACGGATATGCACCAAGACAAGGAGGGGAACGTGTGGATAGGTACGGTGAGCAACGGACTGCTGCGATATAACCCGCAGACCAATCAGATGAACCGCATAGCCGGATTGTCATGTTCGGATGTGGGCGCTATCGAGGAGGATCAGCAGGGAAATCTGTGGATAAGTACGATGAAGGGCTTGAACCGACTGGACACAAAGACGGGTAGTATTACTGCGCTATACAAGGCCGACGGACTGGCTGGCGACGAATTCTGCGACCGAGCATCGTGCCAGTTGCCTAATGGTAGTCTGGTGTTCGGCGGTTCTGACGGTGTAACGATGTTTAACCCTGCCGAAATAGACACTCTGCGTAAGATTCCACTGAAGTTATGCGATCTGAAGATACATAACCAACTGGTTCGTCCCATGGCAGACGGTCCTATCGAAGCGATGCTCGACAGCTGTGACAAAATCCATCTGGAACATAGTCAGAACAGTTTTTCCATTTCTTATACTGCACTTGACTTTGGCGAGTACGAGCGTGTACACTATTATTATAAGCTGGAAGGTTTTGATAACGACTGGATAGATGCGGGTAGTCGTCATGCTGCCGGCTATGCCAATCTGCCATCAGGACACTATACCTTCCGTGTTCGTACGTCGGACAGTGCCAGTGATGAGGCATCCAGCGATGAGCGACAGATAAGCGTGATAGTAGAGCCTGCACCAATGTTTTCATGGTGGGCGTGGATGATATATCTGGCACTGGGCGCACTGTTGGCTTGGTATCTGTACCGTAATGCTAAACGTGTGGTGGCCGCACGTCGTGCAGCCCGTAAGGCTGAGATGGAAAAGGAACAGGAACTGCGTACCAACCAGATGAACATGAGTTTCTTTGCCAACATAGCCCATGAATTCCGTACACCGCTGACGATGATTGCCGGACCTGTGGGACAGTTGGCCAAGAGCGACAAGATAGACGGTGAGGAGCGCGGTCTGCTCAGTATTGCCCAGCGCAGCATACAGCGTATGTTCAGGCTTGTAAACCAGTTGATGGACTTTAACAAACTGGAGAATGATACCCTGCGTCTGAATGTGGAGCAGATAGACGTGGTGGCACTGCTGAACAGTATCTGTGATACCTTCGAGTTTAATGTCAAAGAAAAGGGACTGACGCTGAACCGATTCGGTATGGAAGACCAGTTGATGGCATGGACAGACGGCGACAAATTGGAGAAGATAGTAAGCAACCTGCTGTCGAATGCCCTGAAGTTTACTCCAAGCGGGGGTAAGATAGACGTACAGTTGGACGTTGTAGACAATAAGGTGAAAGTAAGCGTGGCCGATACTGGCAAGGGAATACCCGAGGAACAGCGTGAGAATATATTTAAACGCTACTACCAACTGGATAACCAGACCAAGGCTATCGTAAACTACGGCACAGGCATCGGTCTTTATTACTCTCGTAGACTGGCCGAACTGCACCATGGCACACTTACTGCCGGTAATCGTGAAGAGGGGAGTGGAGCAGTGTTTACCTTGGTTTATCCAATGAACGAAGATGCATATACCGATGCAGAGCGCAGACCGCTAGAAGGTGATGCTGCTCTCGCAGTCGGTGCCCAACTATCACCTGCCATATATCAACCATCATCTACCACCTCTCATCAGGATGAGGATGATCGTCCTACAATTCTTGTTGTTGACGATGATACAGAGATAATCAACTATATGAGGATGCTGTTCTCGCACGATTATCGGCTGATAACCTGTCTTGACGCCGATACGGCGCTCGAGGAGATGCGGGCCGAGGAGCCTAATATCGTGCTGAGCGACGTGGCCATGCCGGGTAAGGATGGTTATCAGCTGTGTCAGGAGATAAAACAGGACATCCAGTTGAGTCATATCCCGGTAATACTTGTTACTGCAAAGATTACAGCCGAGAATCAGGTAGAAGGACTGAATGTGGGTGCCGATGCTTACGTGACCAAGCCATTTGAACCAGCTGTGCTGTCGGCTCTTATCCAATCGCAGTTGAAGAATCGTGATAGAGTGCGCAAACTGCTGACAAAGGCCACAACTACAGAGGATGAAGGTGTGGACAATGCCCTGTCGGAACAGGACAAGCACTTTATGGAAGAGCTGTATAAGCTGATGGAGGAGGAACTGTCGAATTCGGAGCTCGATGTGACTCGTATCACCAAGATGCTGTACATATCGCGTACCAAACTGTATTATAAGATTAAGGGACTTACGGGCGAGACACCAAGCAGTTTCTTCCGTACCTACAAACTGAATCGTGCTGCCGAACTACTTAAGGGCGGCAAACATACGGTGGCCGAAATCGCCGATATGACAGGATTCAGCACGCAGAGCCACTTCTCGGTTGTATTCAAGAAGCAGTTTGGCGTAACGCCTACCGAGTACAAGGGGTAGGGCGGTGTGCAATCGTTTGCAAGAATTATATACAGGGATTTTTTTATGATGCGAACAACGTATCAGAAAAATCCCTATCTTTGCAGCAGAGAATTAACTAAGAACAAAAATGAAACGGATCTTATTAGTAACCGCCATTATTATGGCAAACATTTTTACGATGAGTGCAGCAAAGAAAACAGTGATTGACCGTATCGAACCCACCGACTGGTATGTAGGGATGAAGAATCCGCAGGTGCAGTTGATGGTGTATGGTAAGGGAATACGTGATGTTGCAAGCGTAACAACTGATTATCCAGGAGTGGTAATCGACAGTCTGGTGCGACTTGATTCGCCCAACTATCTGCTTATCTACATGAACCTTAGCGGTGCACAGCCTGGCACGATGACACTGAACTTTGGCAAGACCAAGGTGCAGTACCAATTGAAGGCTCGCGAGATGAGCGGCGACAAACGTATGGGATTCACCAATGCCGACGTGCTGTATATGCTGATGCCTGACAGATTTGCACAGGGAGCCAATCATCCCAAGCAGATAAAGGGCATGCGCAACTACGTAGAGGATCGCACAAAACCAAGTCTGCGCCACGGTGGCGACCTGAACGGTATCCGTGAACATCTGGACTACTTTAAGGAACTGGGCGTAACAGCTCTCTGGTTTACACCTGTGCTTGAGAATGATTCGCCCGATTCGGAAAACGGTTTTTCTACCTATCACGGCTATGCTACCACCAATTATTATAAGGTAGACCCACGATTTGGTAGCAATGAGGACTATAAGTGTCTTTGCGATGAGGCTCATAAGAAGGGACTGAAGATAGTGATGGATATGATATTCAATCACAGCGGTTTTGAGCACCCTTGGACCAACGATATGCCAAGCAAGGACTGGTTGAATACTCCTGAGTGGTTGACTGAAAAGCAGAGCGGTCGCGACCCTATGACTGGTTTTACCGCCAATGCCGATGGTTCAGAGCCTGCTAAGAGCACTTATCTGCAGACTAGCTATAAGCTTACCCCTGTGGTTGATCCATACGCATCGCAGATTGACCTGAAGGAGACTGTAGAGGGCTGGTTTGTGCCATCAATGCCCGATCTGAACCAGCATAACCCACACTTGATGCGTTATCTCATCCAAAACTCTATCTGGTGGATTGAGACCGTAGGAATCGACGGTATTCGCATGGATACCTATCCATACGCATACGCCGATGCTATGGCACAGTGGCTGAAGGAACTCGACATGGAGTATCCTAACTTTAACACTGTTGGCGAGACGTGGGTTACCGAGCCTGCCTACACAGCAGCATGGCAGAAGGATTCGAAGCTTTCGGAGAATAATACCTATTTGAAGACCGTAATGGACTTCTCGTTCTTCGACAAGCTGAATCAGGCCAAGAATGAGGAGACAGATGGTTGGTGGAACGGATTTAACCGTCTTTACAACTCGTTTGTTTATGATTATCTGTATCCAAACCCATCTAGCGTGATGGCATTTGTGGAGAATCACGATACCGACCGTTTCCTGGGTAATGGCAAGGATACACTTGCATTGAAGCAGGCAATGGCCCTATTGCTTACAGTAAACCGTATTCCACAGCTCTATTATGGAACCGAGGTACTGATGAACGGTACTAAGGAGGTGACAGATGGAAATGTGCGCAAGGACTTCCCCGGCGGATTCCCTGGTGATACACATAACTGTTTTACTAAGGAAGGACGCTCAAAGGCTGAGCAGGCTATGTTCTCATGGCTGTCTCGTCTGCTACACTGGCGTCAGGGCAACGACGTGATTATCAAGGGAAAACAGATACAGTTTACTCCTTACAACGGCATCTACGTGATAGCACGCCAATATAAGGGCAAGACGGCTATGACCATCCTGAACGGCACATCAAAGCCAGCTACGCTTGAGGTGGCTCGTTATGCAGAGATTATAGGTAAGACGACAAAGGTTAAGGATATCCTGACTAATCGCTACTATGATTTATCGAAGAATATGGAGCTAAAGTCGCGTCAGTCGCTTATTCTTGAATTTTAAGTAATATATAATCCCCTCCCGCCGCTCGGGAGGGGATTTTTGTTTAGTGTCTCTTGAAGTTCCACTTAGAATTGTCAGAGTTGAAGTCGTATTTTGCAAGTGTAGGTGTAGAATCACCTGCAGAATAGAGGCAGAACTCCTTGTTTATACCCTCCTGACCAGGAATGGCCTTAGGCATGATGCGGTAAGTGCCATCTGTGAGCTGCTCGATGCGCCAGAGCTGTTCGTCGGCACCGGTATAGGCAGGAACAGTTGTTACCTCCTTGTTGGCTGTAGCAGCGAGTGCACGGTCGGTACCTTCGATGGTAATCTTGAAGTAAGGATTGCTGAGGTAGCCGCCTGCTTCGTTTACTGGAGTGATGGTCCAACGCTGGTGAGGACGGTTCATATAGTCGCTGATACGTGCAGGAATCTCGTTCTTAGGCCATGTATTGATGACTTCTGCAAGAGTCTGGTTGGCGATAGGCTTTACAGGCTGCTCCATCTGGTTGCGGTTGAACCAACCCTGGCGCTCCTGCTGCATGCGAACAAAGTCGACAGCCAGTTCGAGTGAGTATCCGCGGCGCTCTGACTCAATCCAGAAGTTGCCGCCCTTGAAGTTGTCGCCGGCAACAGGCCAGCCGTTCTTCCATACGATAGGACGTACGGCCAGTACAGAGCGACCACTCTTCTCGAAGTCGGCCTCCCAGTGGAACGACATTACCTCTACACCTTCGTCGACGATGAAGCGACCGAAGTGCCCGGCACCGCAGGCGCGGTCCTCGGCGGCAATAACCATCTTTCCGCCTCCGTGCAGCATGTCACGTCCAACATTGTCGAGATATGGGCCCTCAACGCTGCGTGAGCGACCTACTACTATATTATATGTAGAGTTTACACCGTCGCAGCATGTGCCGTGTGTACCAAGCAGATAGTACCATCCGTCGCGGTACATAAGGTCACTGGCCTCACAGTCGATAGCGATGTCCTTCTCCTTGTTGCCCTTCTTGCGGGAACCTGTTTTGGGGTCGAGCTCGATAAGACGGATTGTTCCGAAATATGTGCCGTAGCTTACCCACAGACGACCTGTAGTAGGATCGAGGAGTAGACCTGGGTCGATGGCATCCTGATCCTCCATACCGTCAGATGCACAAACCTCAACGGCCTCAGACCATTTGAAGTCGGGCGATTTTGGATCGAGGGTCTTGTTCCACATTGTGAGGATACGACCAGCACGCCCGCCGCCGAGACCACCACCAGTGGCTCCATAGATGCAGAGGTAACGGTCGCCTATCTTAAGTACATCGGGGGCTGCACCGCCGCCAGGACGGTCGGCACCGCTATGCCAGCTCCAGCCGTCGTCGGTGATTATACCGCCGCCACCGGTGCCGAAGGTATAATATTTTCCGTCGCACTCAGCGAGGGTAGAGGGGTCGTGAATATAAGGAGCGCCTATCTGCGCGTTAGCTGCAGCTGCTACAGCGAGCGCAGCCAAGAGTGTATGTATTCTTTTCATTATTATTGTGCTTTGATTGAATAGTTTGTTACAGGGTTACCTTTCTCATCGAGGAAACGAACACAGAAGTCGCTCATTCCTGGGCCATTGATAATGGCGCCACGCAGGATATTACGTCCTTTCTTAAGTGTGAGACGTGGCGACATGGCGTCGTCTTTTACCATACGGCGGTCGCCCGACAACAGCAGAGCCTCCTCGCCGTTGAGCCACCACATTGAGGCTGAGTTGGAACCAACAGCCAGACGTACATTCTCGATATCCTCGTCGCAGTCGATGATTGTTACTGCCCAGAAGAGTACGCCATATACCTGCTGTCCCCATTTTTCGGCAAAGCGGAACAGCTTAACGTTCATATTCTCGCTGTCGAGAGCGTGCCATGTCAGAGTCTGGTTCACATTTACTATTTTGGGTTTAGCAGGCTCCTCCTGACCGAATCCACGGCCAAATCCTGCGGGAACTTCCTCACGCTGGAATGAAACCTTAACTTTCTGACCGTTCTTTGGAACGATGGTCTGCTGACCCTTGAAGTACTGCATGTTGAAGTGCTCGCGCAGGTAGCTGTCGGTAAACACTGTATTACCGCGATTGGGCTTGTCGATAGGCTCGAGCAGCATCCAGCGATGGATGAATCCCTCGTTATCTGGTTTGGCAGAAGGAGTTGTAACAGCTGAGAAGTACTTAGGACGGTTCTTGAACTGTACATAGTCAATGCTTATGCCTGCATCGCCCTCTACGGTAACTACTAGGTCGGTAACACCCTTTGGTGTGTACTCCATTACTGCAGACTGTGTGAGCCACTGGTTGCTGAAGTCGCGACGGAACATAGCTGGAGCACCTGCAGGAGTCTCAGGCTTAACGGTCATGTCGAACTTGGCGATAATCTTGCCGTTGGCCGATTTCTCGCGGATATAGAACTTGGTATTACCGCTAGCCTTTGCATTTACAATCAGATAACCGTCGGTGATACAGCTGAAGTCAACATCGTTGTACTTTATCCAGCTGCCCTTAGCGGGTAGAGTGGCCTGATAGCTACGGAAGGTGTTGACTGTGTCGATGAGTGAGTATGTAACATCGTTGCTGGCTGCACTATAACGGTCAATCTCTATCTTCTCGGTGGCTTGGTTGATGCCTACGCCACGCATAGTCTTCTTTACCTCCTGGATTGTACCATCGGGATTGAAGTACAGTCTGTCAATCTGTACAGAGCGGCGCTTGTCGTCTTTTGGCGAGAAGGCGTTCTGGTGATAGAACAGATACCACTGGCCTTTGTAGTTGATAATGCTGTGGTGGTTGGTCCAACAGCCATTCTCGTGCTCTGGCATGATAAGTCCTTTGTACTCGTAAGGACCCATAGGATTCTTACTCATAGCATATCCCAGCACCTCTGTGTTGTTTCTTACGTATGGGTAGGTGAGGTAATAGTTGCCATTGTACTCGAATGCGAAAGGACCTTCGGCTTGGCGGCTTGGCAGCCCTTTAAGGCAGTTTACGCCTTTCATCTCGAACTCGCGGTCGCCCCACTTTACTTTTTCTGTTGGAGTGTCGTCGGCCAGTTCTTTCATGTTAGGCTTAAGTTTTGCACAACGTCCTGCGCCCCAGAAGATGTAAGCGTTGCCGTCTGATGCTAGGAGCACGCATGGATCGATACCATTGATACCCTTGATTGGCTCTGGTTCTGGGATAAATGGTCCCTCAGGACTGTCAGCTACTGCTACACCGATACCGAATCCCATACCTGATGCAGGATTTGATGGGAAATAGAAATAATACTTACCATCTTTGTAAACACAGTCAGGAGCCCACATCGAATACGAGTTGGGTTTAACCCAGGGCACCTTGTTCTGGGTAACAATCACACCGTGGTCAGTCCAGTCGGTGAGATTTTCGGATGAGAACACGTGGTAATCCTCCATGCAGAACCAATCCTGACGCTGACCGGCAGGTGGCATGATGTCGTGTGACGGATAGAGGTACACCTTATTATTAAATACGCGAGCAGTCGGGTCGGCCGTAAACTGGTCGCGAATGATCGGATTCTGCGCCATCGATACAAGAGGCACAGACATGAGTAATGAAAGACAAATTTTCTTCATTGGCTATTCTATTTATTTTTGTATATAGTGATATTCTTTGTTGGGTTTCGCGATTTATGTCGTTTATTAGACATAATATAATTGATAAAGGTTTAATCAGTATTTGTTTTTTTTAAATGAAAGGTACCGCGTCATCCCGACGCGATACCTCCGAAATACCAAAACAATGTGTCTAATACTAACTACTATAACTAACTTAAAATATAGTCGATGTGAATTTTTTGCAAATATACAATTAAAATCCAATTAGTTGCTTTATTTCTTGTAACAAATACTTTCTAATTGTTATCAGATGTGTTAATTTTTGATAATTATGGTATAAAATGCCATTTTTTGAATTTACACCTATTTAATATATATAATAAAATTGTCCGCTTTTTAAATATTTTCTTTTGGAGAGTGCTGCCCATTATTCTCTACTATATTGATGAATGCTGCTATGAACGAATTTCTTTACGGGTTGTTACTAATATTTTGCGATATGTAACATTTTAGGGATTATTGTCCAATAACAAACTTTGCGTTACATATAATAAAGTAATTAAGTTAATTTTATAATATATTTGTACCCGAAAAAGTGGGCCCAAACCCCTTTGGCTTCGTGCTGAAACTATAAATTGATCAAATACAATCAACAATAACATTATCTAACTAATTAAATTAATTATGTGGAATCCTAAGAGCCAAAAGAATTCGTCTTAACCCTACTCCGAAGGCGTGCTAGGCATGCTTGTAGGTTGCTGGGAGCTTATGCTCCTGCCCTAAAACTAATTTGTATCAACAAACCAATTAATTCTTAGTTAATACTTAAAGTATGAATCGAAATTTTAGAAAGACAGCGCTGATGATGAGTGCCCTTGCCATGCTCGGTATTGGTTACTCGTCAAATGCCTATGCCGCAGGAGCTCCTCAGGAGATTCAGCAGGCAACAAAGAAGATTACAGGTACTGTAGTCGACTCACAGGGCCCCGTTATCGGAGCTAGCGTGGTTGAAAAAGGTAAATCCGGCAACGGAGTGATTACCGATTTCGACGGAAAGTTTACACTCACTGTATCGCCAGGTGCTACGATAGTTATTTCGTACATTGGCTATGAGACTCAGGAAGTCAAAGTTGGCAACCAGTCTAATCTTAACATTACTCTTAAAGAAGACAACGCTCAACTCGATGAGGTTGTAGTTGTAGGTTACGGTGTCCAGAAGAAGAAGCTGGTTACCGGTGCTACTGTTCAGGTAAAGGGTGAGGAAATCGCTAAGCTGAACACAACAAACGCACTCGAGGCAATGCAGTCAAGCACTCCTGGTGTACAGATCACACAGAGTTCTTCACAGCCAGGTAAGGGATATAAGGTTTACATCCGTGGTATAGGTACCACAGGTAACTCTGCACCTCTTTATGTAATTGATGGTGTTGCTGGTGGTAGCCTTGATGATATTAACCCAGCTGATATCGAGAGCATCGATATTCTGAAGGATGCGGCTTCTGCAGCCATCTATGGTGCTCGTGCTGCTAACGGTGTTATCCTGGTTACAACCAAGCAGGGTAAGGCTGGTAAGATAGAGCTTAGCTATAATGGCGCTATGGGTTGGTCAAACGCATACAAGCGTCCACAGCTGCTTAATGCTCAACAGTTTATGACCATTATTGATGAGTACACTTTCAATACTTCTGGTCATAAGTTGGATTGGGCTGGTTTCGTTCCACAGGACATTATTACTAAGGTAAACAGCGGTTGGACTGGCACTGACTGGTGGGGTGCATTCGAGAATAAGAATGCTGTACAGCAGAACCACTCTGTAACCCTGACTGGTGGTACTGATCGTTCTAAGTTCGCTATGTCTTACACCTATACTGGTAACGAGGGTATTATGGGTGCAGATCAGGCATCTTTCTATAAGCGCCACACAATCCGTCTTAATAGTGATCACGTGCTCTTGAAGGCTAAGGATTTCGATGCAATCACCATTGGAGAAAACATCTCTATCGGCTATACAAAGAGTCACGACTTGGCTGAGGATGGTATGTATTGGAGCTATATCCATAGCTTGCTCCAGACCTCTCCATTAATGCCACAGTATGCTTATAATGGTGATAACTATTATTATCAGGGTTTTGATGGTAATGTAAAATATGGTCAAGGTTGGAACTCTTCTTTGTTCAGCAACCCATGGGAGAACCTCTCTAAGGGTGGTTTTAACTCTTTGGCCGAGAGTCGCAGTATCAATACCAGCGCTACCGCTTTTGCTGTTATTCAGCCAATCAAAGGCCTGAGACTTCGTTCTCAGTTCAACTATAACTGGAATTCAGGCGCATATCGCAACTATGGTGAGCCAAAGTCTTCTGGTTATGGAAATGCTACGTCAGTTGTATATACTAATAGCCAGAATGCATGGTTGAGCACCAATTGGTCTATAGAGAATACTCTCACATACGATCTTCCTATCATTTCTGGTCACAAGATCAGCGCAATGGTTGGTCAGACCTTCCAGAGCACAGCTTGGAGCTTTAATATCTCTGGATCCAATAAGGTAACTTATGGCGATCAGCTCGCAACATTGAAGGGATGGGATTCAGCATGGCTGTCTAATTTCAAATTGGTCAATGTAACCGATATTACTCTGACTGGTAAGCCAAATGATGAAGAGTATCTTGCTTCTTGGTTCGGTCGTTTGACTTGGGACTGGAACGAGACCTATATGGCTACTGTAACCATGCGTTATGATGGTTCAAGTATCTTCACCGATGGTAAGCGTTGGGGCTTCTTCCCATCTGTATCTGCAGGTTGGGTAGTATCTAACGAAAAGTTCATGGAGAGCACCAAGAGCTGGCTCGACTTCTTGAAGATCCGTGCATCTTGGGGTCAGAATGGTAACAAGGATATCTCTAAGTATCAGTATCTTGCAACAATCGCTCTGTCAGGCGAGTCTGGTGACAGTGGTTATAAGTTCGGTTCTGATATGACAACATCTGTTGCTGGTACACCTAATACTGGTGCTTACGCAAATATCGTACCTAACCCTGACCTGACTTGGGAGACATCTGAGCAGCTTGACTTTGGTTTCGATGCTCGTTTCATCAACAACCGTTTGGGTGTAAACTTCGACTGGTATAAGAAGACTACTAAGGACTGGCTGATTGGTGGTCAGCAGGTTGCTGTTGACGGTACCAATCCTGCTGCTATCAATGGTGGTGACGTTCAGAATACAGGTATTGAGCTTGCTCTCTCTTGGAACGACCGTATAAGCAAGGACTTCAGCTACAACATCGGTGTAAACTTTGCTACCAATAAGAATAAGGTAACACGTATCGCTAATGATAATCACTATATTAATGGTCCTAGCGGTGTTCTCTCACAGGGTACAGAGTACATCTACCGTGCAGAGGAAGGCAAACCTATCGGTTACTTCTATGGCATGTCATACAGCGGTATCTGGCAGAACCAGGAGCAGATTGAAGAAGCTCGTAAGGCAGGTAAGGCAGTACTTGACAGTGCTCAGCCTGGTGATATGATTTGGGATGACTGGAATGGTGATGGCGTGATTACTTTTGCTGAAGGTGAAACTTGCGACCGTCATGAGATAGGTAATCCTAACCCAGACATTATGCTTGGTGTAAACCTCGGTCTGCAGTGGAAGGGATTTGACTTCGCTGTAAGCGGTGCAGGTGCATTCGGTATGCAGATTATGCGTTCTTATCGTTCGTTCAGTGATGCTCCTTATCAGAACTATGATACTACAATCCTGAATCGCTGGTATGGTGAGGGCACTTCAAACACTCAGCCACGAATTACAAGTACAGGTAGTGAGAATACCAACTGGGTATCAAGTCGTTATATGGAAGATGCTGACTACTTTAAGATCAAGAACGTAACTCTTGGTTACGACTTCAAGAAGCTTTGGAAGTCTTGCCCATTGCAGCAGCTTCGCCTCTATGTTCAGGCTCAGAACCTCTACACATTCACCAAGTATACTGGTCTCGATCCTGAGGTTGGTAACTCAGCTGGTGGTAATGGTTGGGCTTCTGGTGTTGACCTTGGTCTTTACCCACCATCTCGTACATATATGGTTGGTGCAAGTATTAAATTCTAATTCGGTATAAAAGTTATGAAGAAATATATTTTATCAGCAGCAGCTGTTTTGTCAGTAACTGCGTTTACATCTTGTAACGACATGTTGGACACAGATCCACGTGTTACAGAGTTGACTGCGGCCACGTTCCCCGGCAAGCCTGCAGATGTGGAGGCTTTGAATGCAGCTACCTATAGTATTATGAATACACTGGGTGGTGGTGACCAGAGCGGTATATTGAATAACCCATTCTATTGGTGGTCACTCATGTCTGACGACTGCTACGGAAGTGGCGGTTTGCAGGACAATGTGGCTAAATCGCTCCATCATTTTACAACAGCGAGTGCTAACCAGTATGAGCAGGATTTTATCCTTCTTTATGGTGGTATTTCGCGTGCTAACAACCAGATCGAGACCATTGACAATGTTGATTGGACCGGTAATACTGTTCAGCGCAATCAGTTGCTCGGTGAAGGCTACTTCATGCGTGGTCTCTATTACATGTGGCTGACTCAGATGTATGGTGATGTTCCCTTGATTACTGCAACCACCATTACAGATGAGATGAAACAGGAGGTAAGTGCAGAGACTGCTGTCTTCCCTCAAATTCTTTCAGACTTTGTTTCTGCCAAGAATCTCATGAAGGCAGAAAGAGCAAATGGTTCTGGTCATGCTGACAAGTATGCAGCAGAGGCTTATATCGCTCGTGCTTATATGTTCTGGGCCGGCTTCTATAAGAAGGCTGGTGAACTTGCAAAAGGTAATCCCCCTGCTATCGATCTCGTAGAGCAGGAAGGTTGTTCTGCAGGTTCTCTTTCTAAGGAAGATGTTATTGCAGGTCTTAAGGATATCGTTGCCAATGGTGGATACAAACTTTGTGAGGACTTCCGTTCACTGTGGCAGTACTCTAACAGCCTTCTCTGGGATGAGGCACATGATGGTAAAGGTCATGCATACGAGTTCATTGCAGACATGAAGCGCGAGAACTGTTTCGACCAGCCTGGTATGGGTAACGGAAACACTGAGGAAATCTTCCAGATTCAGTTTATGAATGCTTCAAAGTGGGCTATCGGTGGTACTTATAACAACCCACGTATGTATTCTAACTATCTGTCTTGTTTCTGGGGTCTTCGTAATGGTGCTACCAACGACAATGGTAAGCGCGACAAGACTTATCCATTCAATCAGGGCTGGGGTCAGGGTACTCCTTCTGTAAATCTTTGGCAGGACTGGACTGCAGCAGAGACTGCCGGCAATTATAGTGATATCCGTAAACTCGGTACGCTGATTGACCTCGAACATGAGCTTGCATCTTATACCTACGAGAAGGATGATTGTGAGGAGTCTGGCTATGGAGTAAAGAAGTATGCAGATGTAAACCTTGATGCTTGTGCTGCCGACAACGATTCTTGGTGGTCAATGTGTCCTGGATATTCATCTAGTTCGCTTGACAACAAGCAGCAGGGTGACCACTTCGAGGATTTTTATCTGATGCGTTATGCTGATGTTCTGCTGATGCTGACCGAGCTTACTGGTGATGCTCAGTACATGAATCAGGTTCAGAAGCGTGCTGGAGTGCCTCAGACTGCTTATTCTTGGCAGGCTATTCAGGACGAGCGTCGTTGGGAATTTGCATTAGAGGGTCTGCGTTTCAACGATTTGCGTCGTTGGTCAGGTATAGATTCTGGTGAAACCTCAATTGCAGCAAAGGCTCTTCAGGCTCAGAATGGAAAATCTATTACCGTCAAGGGTAAAAAGGGTTCGAACATGGCTCATATGACATGTTCTTGGACTAAGCGTTACGCTGCTACCAACGGATTCTTGCCTAAACCTCAGGCTCAGATTACTCTTATGAATGGTAAGCTGAAGCAGAATCCTGGTTGGGGTGAGGAAACACCTGCTGCAGAGTATACATATAAAGTTCTGTATTAATATTTAATAAGTAATCGATATGAAAAAGATATTTTTGATGTTATTCGCTATATGCGCCTTTGCTGCTTGTGATCCTGTTCATGAGGATGTCGGCAATGGCGGTCACATCACTGTTGACCAGCTCAAGGCGATGTCCACTGTCACTGTTGACAAGACATCTGATGGCAGCAAGTTTGGTAATGTTGTTACATGTACGACATCTGCCCCTGTCAATGCTAAGTGGGATATCGGTGGAAAAGAATTCGTCGGTAACTATGCATGGAAGAAGATGAAAGTTAATTTTAATATGAATGGTTCGGATATTGCGTATGTTGAGACTCCTTATACAGTTGTTCTCACCGCAATTTGTCCAGACGGAACAAAGCTTACAGCAGAATTCCCCATTAAGTGTGAAACAATTACAGATCCACTGGTGAAGTACTATATCTATGGTGATCCTAATAGATCTGAAGCTGATAAAGAAGAGGATCCTCAGCTGCCATTCAAACCAGGTGCTTGGGATGCTGCAGCTATGCGTTTCAGCTCTACCGAGGGTGCGCATCTGCCAACTATTCCTGACGAGGTTTACGATGGTCTGAAGACTCTTATCTTTGATGTATCAGATGTTACTCCTGATTTTGATTTGAAGGTTATGAATGGCTGGTGGAGCAACACATATTACGATCATGTTAAGTGGGTGGATGGTTTGAATGAACTTCAGATTACCCCGACAATGGCAAGAGAGTGTGCAAAGAAGTATGTGAATGAGGACCCCGCCGGTGGTAAAGATCTTGACCTCATGCTGTATAGCGGTTCTATGACGCTTAAAGCAGTTTACTATGAGGAGTAATAAGTTCTTATATGTATAATATTTAAACAACTGTTATAATGAAAAAAATAGTTAATTATAGTAAGCTCGTAATCACTACGCTTATTACATCAAGTCTGTTTGTGGCTTGTAGTGAGGAGATTACCGAAACTACATGCGAAACCCAATATATTGCGAACACAGGTAGTATCAAAAATGCAGGTCAGGCTGTAGATTTGGGACTTCCTAGTGGAACCAAGTGGGCTAATATGAATGTTGGAGCAACTTCAGAATCAGACAATGGCATCCTTTTTGTTTGGGGTGATATAACTGGTACCCAGATGGAGGCAGCTAATGCTACATCATATTTGGATGTAACAGCTGCTACATCAGCATCTAAATTGTTTGACTTGTTCAAAAGTGCCGATGCTAAGGTTGGAACTGTTTGTGATACAACAAATATTTCTAAGACTGTAGAACCTAAGCTGATAGACTTAACGTTTATTGGTGATACTATTGGATTGGATTCTCTTGCGAAAGCTACTATTGATGCTGAGAAGATGGAGACTATTACTTCATTCTTGAAGAATAAGTTGGACTTCGTAAAGGCATCTAATACAGGCTTCCTTGAGGCTACTCTTACCAATGAGGAATTTACTCTCATTATTGATTGGGATGGTTCTAAGTTTATTGAGAGATTCCCCAGTCAGAAAACAGCTAAGGACACATTAGACTATTTCAAGAAGTTTGAATACGCTAGTGTTTCAACCTTCGTTATAGATGAGATTGGTTCTACTGATGTCAATTATTATGAGTCTCCTAAGGCTAATAATTATGATGAGATTAAAGATCAGCTTGGTGTAGTAATGCGTAAAGACTTTAAGGGTGGTGATATTAAAAACATTCCAGCTTATAGTATCGTTGCAGACGCTAACCATGATCCTGCTACTGCTAATTGGGGTAACAACTGGAGCATGCCAACAGCAGAGCAATTCCAGGAACTGCTTGATAACTGCACATGGGAGTTTACTGGTAATGGATATAAGGTGACTTCTAAGGCAGAAGGAAATAATAACAGTATTTTCTTGCCTGCTGCAGGTTTCCGATTTGGTGACAAGTGGTATGGAAACGGCAATGCAGGTTACTATGCAACAGGTGAAATTCTGGGAACTTATCATTTCCCCTCAATGGCTGAACAGATTAGTGGATCAATGGGAGCTATTAATGGCAATGAAAACATGCCAAACATGCTGATTTTCCAGCATGGCCAGTATGATTCTCTTGGTATCTACAACAACCTGAGTTCTAGTTTCGGCGTTTCTATCAGACCTGTAACTAAATAAAGTCTGATTAAGTAATTAATCATAGGCTGACCCAATTAAATGGGTCAGCCTTTTATAACAAAACAATGAATAAACAAAACAATGTATCACGCGCCATCCTCTATTTAAGCCTGTTGGCTTTCATTTCGTTTGTTGTGTATATTATGTACATCAACCAGGAGGTGTTCTATACGGCGCACGACCGCTCTGAATTTGTTTTTGGGGCTCCTTTCTTTAATACACTCATGTCGAAACCATTTGGTTTGATGCAGTATGTTGGAGCTTGGCTTACGCAGTTCTTTTATCAACCGGCTGTAGGTACATGTATCCTTGTGGCAATCTGGGTAGGCATATATTTTGTGGGTTCTAAAGCATTCCGGTTACAGGGAAGTGCCTCGGCACTGATGCTCTTGCCTGTAGCCTTTCTGCTCACATCGGTAGTAGATTTGGGCTATTGGATTTATGTCTCTACCATCAGAGGCTATTGGTTCTCACAGTCAGTAAGCTATCTAGTAATGTTGCTACTCTTGTGGGCTGCATGTCGCACTCCACGTAAATTGCATCTGATATGGTATATATTGGCTATTTGCATTTATCCTGTGCTTGGATGGTTTGCTTTGCTTTTTGTACTTTGTCTTGCACTTTCTGATAAAGTATCCTGGCGCGAATTCTTGGGTATAGCACTACTCGTATTTACCGCCAGCATCTGGCATACACAATTCTATTCTGGTTTGAAATACGACGATGTTGTTATAGCAGGCTTGCCTCGTTTCGAGACACCAAGTGATAGCAGTCCACATCTTTCATATCCGTTTTGGCTGCTTGGTGTAGCATCTGTACTTATTCCGTTGTGTAGCAAGTATCTTTCCAAATGGTTTGTGCCTGTGTTGTGTGCTGTTGCTGGTATTTACTATACTTGTTCGCAGATGTACCATGATCAGAACTACATCGACGAGATGCGTATGGTGCGTTATGCTGAAGATGATAACTGGAAAGAGGTTATTAATTTGGTGGAAACGAATAAGAAACCTACAAGTACAATGGTGTTTGTCAAGAACATTGCCTTGATGAACGAAGGCGGGCTGCTAGATCGTTCGTTCAAATTAGGCAATGATGCAGCAAATCTTCATAATCCAGATTCGCTCCATGTTACCCTCTTGGATATTGCATCTCCTTTGGTGTATTATAATTATGGTATGATAAACGAAGCAATACGTTTAAGCTTCGAAAATGCTATACAAGCGGGCTTCTCACCTTTCTATCTGAAAATGCTTACACGCTGTGCTTTAGCTGTCGGAGATAAAAAACTTGTAGAACGCTATACTACGATACTTCATCACCGTCCGTTTTATGACAATTGGCAACCTGCACCTGTTACGGCTAATATAAAAGAACTCATGAAATGCTATCCTGATGAAATCACAGGTGTGGAAAACAGCGATAGTTATATTGTTAATGGAATTAGCCTTTGGTACGAATCTGATAGTAAGGTGGCCTCAGAACAGTCGCTTCTTTATTCCATGTTGCGTTGCGATTCACGTCGTTTTTGGCTGTCGCTACGTAAATACGTAAAACTGCACATGAATGAAGAGTTCCCTATACATGCGCAGGAGGCTTATATTCTCTTCATGGATAAGGCGCCGGAAGAGAAACGTATTATGGTTCCTGTTGAACAGACCATCTACGAGCGTTACAAACGATTCTGGACAACACTTGAAAGTAAGGCAAAGCCAGGAATGACTATTTCAACGGTAGGTGAGGGAATGCGTGAAGAATTTGGAGATACCTATTGGTGGTATAATATCTTTGGCAGAAAACCTATCAATGTTCATGGCAAAATAGGAAACGAAACTCATGCGTAAACGATTATGAAAAGATATATTCACTTCTATATAGTATTCTTGGCTGTTGCAGTACTGCTTATGTCATCATGTGCCAGCCATCCCGATGTACCATCTGCATCTAAAGAGGCAAAAAGTCTCCCGGCAATATTTCCAGACTATTGTGGTGTTACGGTGCCATATAATATCGCACCGCTCAACTTTATGCTCCCTACCGACGAGTATGAAGAGTGCGTATCTCGTTTTACTACTCCTGATGGTAAACAGCAGACATACGGCAGTGGTGTTAAGGTGCAGATACCTGAATCAGAATGGCATGATATGCTTAATGCCTCGAAAGGCAAAAGTATTAAGGTAGAGGTTTGGGGCAAGAAAGACGGAGAATGGTTGTCGTTCAATCCGTTTGAGATATATGTGGCTCCAGATGCCATCGACGAGTACCTGTCGTACCGCCTTATCGAGCCATCGTATGTGGCATGGACATATATGGAGATTGCTCAGCGTAATCTTACCTCGTTCGAAGAAACACAGATATTCAACAACGAGATTACGATGAACGATAGGAAGAAAGGTCAGTGCATCAACTGTCACAGTTATCAAAACTACAAGACAGACAATATGCTCTTCCACGTGCGTCTGGCTAATAGCGGAACTGTAATTGTAAATGATGGTAAGGTGTCAAGAGTCAATTTGAAGCGTGACTATACCATTTCTTCGGGCGTTTATCCTGCATGGCATCCTACAGAGAAGTTGATAGCTTTCTCTACGAACTTGACACGTCAGGCATTTCATACGGCAAATCCTAACAAGATTGAAGTTTACGATCTTGCTAGCGATATGATATTATATGATGTCAAGACCGACTCTGTTAGTATTGTCAGCAATGATTCTACTCTATTAGAGGTGTACCCAACTTGGTCGCCTGATGGTAAATACCTATATTACTGTAAATCAGTTCCTCTTCCTGAGGAAATGAAAGACAAAGATATCAGAACCACTTATCCTAAGATTCAATACAACCTGTATCGCCGTTCATTCGATGTGGCAACACATAACTTTGGTGATGAAGAACTGATTTATGACGCTGCATCAGCAGACAAGAGTGTAACATTGCCGCGTATCAGTCCCGATGGACGTTATCTGCTTTTTGCTTTGGGACAATATGGTTGTTTCCATAGCAGACATCATGACGCCGACATCGTATGTATACCTATGGATAAATATAACGGTACTGCTCTTACTGCAGAAACATCTTCGCCAGTCGATCTTACTCAGGTAAATAGTGCAGGCTATTCTGATAGCTATCCATCATGGTCGAGCAACGGTCATTGGATGATGCTTGCTAGTCGCCGTGATGATGATAACTACAGCCGTGTCTACTTCGCCTATTTCAACAACGGAAAAGTGGGGAAGGCTTTCCTGTTGCCACAGGAAGATCCGGAGCATAATACTTTCTTGCTGAAGAGCTATAATCGTCCTGAGTTTATGGTTGAACCTGTAAAGATCAGTGTCAATGAGTTCAGTAAGGTATTTGATAAGTAGTATATTCTGTGTAGCAGTCCTATTGTTTTTCGGACTGGCCTATCCGCAGCACCTACATTATCAGGAACAGTACCAGCTCTTCCTGTTTGATAGTAACTACGTATGGGATATTATTCGGGAGCCAGGCGGCGTGGCCGATCTGCTGGGGCGATTCTGCACTCAATTCTTTCTTTATGCCTGGGTGGGAGCCGCAATTATTGCGCTTCTGCTATCGGCAGTTCAGCTTATGACTCTCCAATTGATGGGGTCAAACAAGCTGTATGGCCTGAGTTTTATACCGTCGGGCTTGCTGTGGCTATATCTGCTTGATGAGAATGCACTGCTTGGGGGAGTATGGGCCATTTTGCTTTCGCTTTTTGTTGCTTGGGTAGTCATCTCACTGACAAAAGGCTGGATACGATGCGTTTTGCTGTTGGCTGCTATTCCAGTCCTATATTATCTTGCTGGGCCGGTATGTCTTCCTATACCTGTAGACGGTCTGTGGGCCGGCATACATTACTATCGCATGCCAAAGGTATTCCCTTGGCTGTTGTGGGCAGCAGCATTTTCTGCCTTTGTTCTTGTGCTGATAGTCCGTTTCTTCCGCAATAAGAATTTTATCCAACACCTGTCACCCATCGCCTCTCACCTTATCTTCGCCTTCGTGGCTGTCTGCATGGGAGGGATGGTAGGGAAGAACGCCAATTTTAAGGCGGAGAAGGTGATGCAATACGACTTTATGGCTACTCATCAGCAGTGGAACCGTATAATCGAGGCCATAAATAAGGAGAAACCAAACAATCAGATTGGGGTCACGGTACAGAACCTTGCTCTGGCAATGCGAGGTGTGCTTCTTGACCAGATACAGAACTATAATCAGAATGGTATAGCTGGTCTTCTGCCCGACGTGCAGAGCGATGCAACCAGTCCGATCCCCACGGCCGAGGCTTTCTATCAGTTGGGTATGATAAATGTTGCCCAACGTACGGTGTTCGAAGCTCAGGAGGCTATCCTGGACTTCCAGAAGAGCGGTCGCTGCTACAAGCGACTGGCACAGACCAATCTGATTAACGGCAACTACGAAGTGGCCTGCAAATACCTCAATGCCCTGCAGAAGACGCTCTTCTATCGTGATTGGGCCAACAAGACACTGCCTCTGTTGGGTGATGAAAAGGCAATAAATAGCCATCCTGAATACGGACGACTACGCAAATGGGCATATAAGGAAAACTTCCTGTTTAGCGACCATGTAACCCCAGAAATGCTGGAGAGTCTTTATTTTGGATGTACGGATAATCGCATGGCTTATCAGTATCTGATTGCCTATTATATGCTGACTGGTGACCGTGAGAGGTATAATAACTTCATATCAAAGAATCGATGAAAACGACTATATATAATATAATAAGGTGTTGGGTGATAGGTGTTGGGTGTTGGATGCTTGCAGCCTGCTCAACTGCTGTCGAGAATGCTAAGCAGGAAGCTACTATGCCTCAGATATATCCAGATTATGTAGGTGTTACTGTGCCTGTGAATATTGCTCCGCTATGTTTTAATATGGCTGATGAGTCGGCTCAATATATTGATGCCGTCGTGATCGACAGTCATGGAAACAGCCTGCATGCTCAGGGGGAGGAGTCGGTAGACTTTGATATCGACGACTGGCATGTGTTGCTCGAAAAGAACGGCGGAGACTCGCTCAGTGTTACCGTCTCGGCCAAATACGAAGATGGTTGGCATACCTATAGTGCTTTTTCCATCTATGTCAGTCCCGACAGCATCGACTATGGTCTGTGTTACCGTCTTATAGCTCCTGGTTATGAGGTCTGGAGCAAGATGGGCATCTACGAGCGCGACTTGTCTTCGTTTGATGAGCGAGCGCTGATAGAGAATACCCAATTTGAGGGGTGTGTCAACTGTCATAGCTTTAACCGTGGCAATCCAGCCGATATGAGTCTGCATATCCGTGGTCCTCATGGAGCCACACTTATTAGCCATAATGGCAGTCCGATAACCGCCTATAACACCAAAACTGATCAGACTCTCGGTTTCTGTGTATATCCTTACTGGCATCCTTCGGGCAAATACATCGCTTATTCTACCAACTCTACTAGTCAGCTGTTCCATAGTGCTGACAGCAATCGTATCGAGGTGTTTGACACCGCATCCGATCTTCAGGTATACGACGTAGAGAAGAACGAACTGCTTATTACTCCCGTCCTGAAGCAGGATTCGATATATGAGACTTATCCAGTTTTCTCGGCCGATGGTCGTTCGCTGTATTTCTGTGCAGCGCAGGCCATCCCAGAGGGAAGTTATAAGCTCGATTCTATACGCTACAATCTCTGTCGTATTGATTTTAATCCTGAAACGGGAACTTTCGGAGATAGTATAGAGACTGTAATCGATGCCGTAGCTCAGGGTAAGTCGGTATCATTCCCACGTCCTTCGTATGATGGACGATATATATGCTATACATTATCCGACTACGGACAGTTCAGTATCTGGCATCATGAGGCTGATCTTTATATGCTCGACCTGACAACGAAGAAGAGCACGGCAATGGATAATGCCAACTCTGATGACACAGAATCGTTTCATAACTGGAGCACAAATTCGCGATGGATTGTCTTCAGTTCGCGTCGCGATGATGGGCTTTTTACCCGACCTTACTTCTGTCATGTTGACAAAAACGGGGTGGTGGGCAAGGCCTTTATGTTGCCCCAGAGAAATCCGCGAAAGTTCTATCGCGATCGCTTTTTGTCATTCAATGTTCCCGATTTTGTTATAAATCAGACCCGTTTCGATGGCCGAAAAGCTAGTCGTATAATTGTCGATGAAATGCGGAAAAATTTCGATGTGAGAAGTGTTAAAAGTGGCTTGTAGAGGGCGTTTTTGGCTATTTTGTTAAGTCGTGTTACAAAATCTAAAGTTTATGTAACATTTTACAAATAGTATAATATTTAATATTATTACCTTTGCACCCAGAATCGAATTCGTGAGATTAAATAACTAACAAATTAATAACATTATGTATCAAAATCTGTCAAAATGAAGAATCTAAAACAACTGATTAGACAGACTTTTCCAACCATCTTGATGCTGTTGGCGTTTTGCACTCCGGTGCTGGCCCAGAACGGCATTACGGTAAAGGGTAATGTCACAGACAATACCATGGAGCCATTGATCGGCGCCTCGGTAGTCGTTAAAGGACAAACCTCTGTAGGTACAGTGACTGATTTCGACGGTAACTTCGTATTGAAGGTTCCATCAGAGTCGACTGTACTGGTGATTTCCTATGTAGGTATGACCTCAAAGGAAGTGAAGATTGGTAAGCAGCGCGAATTTAAGGTTTCGCTGCAGGACGACACCCAGTTGGAGGAAGTCGTAGTAGTAGGTTTCGGCCAACAGAAAAAGGCCTCAGTGGTAGGTGCTATCACTCAGACCACAGGTGAAGTTCTTGAGCGTGCAGCTGGTATCGGTAGTGTGGGTGCAGCCCTCACCGGTAACCTGCCAGGTGTTGCAACAATCGCTTCTACAGGTCAGCCAGGTGAAGAAGACCCTCGTATCTATATACGTGGTGCAGCAGCCTGGAACCAGGATGCTCAGCCTCTTATTCTTGTGGATGGTGTTAAGCGTGAAATCAAGTCTGTTGACGTAACGTCAGTAGCCACTATTTCTGTATTGAAGGATGCATCTGCCACAGCCGTTTATGGTGTGGAGGGTGCAAATGGTGTAATTCTGATTACCACCAAGCGTGGTCAGGAGGGTAAGGCACGTATCGATGTAGGTTTCAACGCTACATTGAAGGCTGTATCTAAGCTTCCACGTAAGTACGACTCTTATGATGGCTATATGCTTCGTAATGAGGCTATTGAGCATGAGCTCGCTATCGGTGGTGATGCCTCTTGGACTTACTACCGTCCACAGACATTCATCAATAACTTCCGTAATCAGGATCGTACTGTTAAGCCGCAATATGATGCTGCAGGCAACTTCCTCGGCGAATATAGTCAGGCAGAGCGCTATGCCAACGTTGACTGGCAGGATGAAATGTTCAAGAGTACAGCTTTGTCTTATAATACTAACCTTAATATCTCTGGTGGTACACAGTTCGTTAAGTACTTCGTTGCTTTCGACTTCCAGAATGAGGGTGATATGACAAAGATATGGAATAATAATCAGGGTTATGAGGGAGGTTATTCATATAATCGTTTGAATGTACGTTCAAACCTGGACTTCCAAATCACTAAGACCACTCAGTTCAAGGTAAACTTGGCTGGTTCTAATGCACAGCAGAAGACACCACGTTATTATTATGGTAATAGCGGTGAGTTCTTCCAGCAGCAGAACTGGGCTGGTGCATACGGTATGGCTCCAAACCTCTTCCCCGTACAATTCTCTGATGGCGCTTGGGGTTACTACCCATTGGTATCAAATGTTGCAAACTCTCCTATGAACGTAGCAACGGCAGGTTATACACAGAGTGCTATCACCCGTGTGTTTACCGACTTTGCTCTTGAGCAGAAGCTCGACTTCGTAACAAAGGGTCTTGTTGCTCGTGGTACTATTTCTTGGGATAACCAGTTCAATGAAGGTGATCGTGGTATTACTGCTCAAGGACATACGAATAAGAGAGCATACATGCTTCCTGAGGACGGTCAGTTACTGTACGAGACATCTATATTTGATAATACTGGTTTCGATTTCTATGAAAGTAGAGATTGGAAAACTCAGGCAGGTAATGTAAATTATACTTACCGTGCTACGGAAATGTCGCTCCAGCTCTTCTGGGCTCGCCAGTTCGGTGATCATAATGTCACTGCTATGGGTAACTGGAAGCGTCGTATTGATGCAAGTGGTACCAACCTCGAGAATCGTCGTGAGGACTGGGTGTTCCGTACTACCTATGATTATAAGAACAGATACTTTGCCGAGGTAAACGGTGCTTACAACGGTTCGCAGAAGTTCTCTCCCGACAACCGTTTCGCATTCTTCGCTTCAGGAGCTGCAGGATGGATGCTTTCGGAAGAGAAGTTTATGAAAAAGCTCAAGGACAAGAAGATTATTGATATGTTGAAGATCCGTGGATCAATCGGTGAAATCGGTGATGATAACGCTGGTGCCCGTTGGGCTTATATGAATGACTGGGAGGTTATTGGACCATTCACTATCTCTGTTGACAATACTGCCAGCCCCTACACTGGTTACAGACAGAAAACTATAGCTAGCCCTGACCTGAAATGGGCAACAGTATTGAAGAAGAATATTGGTTTTGACTATGCTATCCTTGGCGGTATGTTTGCAGGTAGTTTCGACTACTTCCGCGATGATCGTAAAGATATATTCATCTCTGGTGCTAACCGTTCTGTACCTTCATATTATGGTGCTTGGGTAACTCCTGATATTAACAAGGGTAAGATGAAGAACTCTGGTTTCGAGTTTGAGGTGCGTTTCAATAAGGTATTGAAGAATGGTATGCGCTTCTGGGCAAATGCCAACTATACTTATGCACATAATGAGATTATTATGAAGGATGACCCGAAGCTGATTCCAAGCTATCGTAAGGCAGAAGGGTATTCACAGGGACAGTACATCTCATTCATAGATAACGGCTTTATCAAGACTTACGATGAGCTCTATAGTACTCCTGAGCGCGAGAAGGACGACAGTCAGGTGCTCATTGGCGACCACTATATTGTTGACTTCAATGGTGATGGTGTAGTAGATGAGACCAACGACCAGGCTCCTGTAGGTTATACTGGAAACCCAGAGCATACCTATAATGCAACTATCGGTTGGGAGTGGAAAGGATTTAGTATGTTTGCACAGCTCTACGGTGTGACTGGAGTTACACGTGATGTAGGCCTTGCCTCATTCAACAATAAACTTCTCACAGTATATGACAATGGTTCATGGTGGAATCCTGTAGATGCAGCAGGCGAGGTTGTAGTACCACGCTTTACCACTCAGGTTTCTTACAACGATGGTACTCAGTATCTCTATGATGGTTCATACTTCCGTCTGAAGAACGTTGAGGTAGCTTACACATGGACTAAGGGTTGGATTAAGAAACTTGGTTTCTCTAGTCTGAAGCTCTATCTGAATGGTAACAACCTCTTCCTGATTACTAAGATGCCTGATGACCGTGAGAGTAACTACGGATTCAGTGGTGGTGGCGGTGCTTACCCAACTGTTAGACGTTATAACTTCGGAATTAAGCTTAACATGTAATTGTGTATAACTATTATGAAATATTATAATAACATCAAATCCCTTTTGTGTGGTTCGCTGCTCCTGATGGCTGGTGGTGTTTCTTTCACATCGTGTACCGACTGGCTTGAAAAGGATCCTGAAGCTATCGTTGCTGAGGATGAGGCATTCAAGAACTTCCGCAATTTCCAGGGATATATTGAGGAAATCTATAATATGATTCCCGATAAGGAGAAGGTCAACTATTGTACTGCATGGAATTTCGGTGACGATGCTGTTCACAATCCTGAAGGCTTTGCCCACATGGATCATCAGGTTGACCTGGGCAACTACCGCAACTGGTATACCAATAATCAATGCTGGCTGAATGGAAACAGCAGCTCGCTCTGGAAAAACTCATGGATTAGCATCCGTAAGTGTAACTTGGGTATTGAGAATATCAGTTCTATGATAGGTTCTGATGATGAGCGTAACTTGTTGCTCGGTCAGATGTATTTCTTCCGTGCATGGTGGCACTTTGAGCTGATGTGCTACTTCGGCGGTCTTCCCTACATCGACAAGGCTTTTGAAGATAGCCAGATTCCAGAATTGCCTCGTCTGTCTTTCCAGCAATGTGCTGACCGCTGTGCTGAAGACTTCGAAAGAGCATACGAATTGCTTCCTTTGGACTGGGATGATGTGATTCCTGGTGAAGAGACTCAAAGTAAGAACGATTTGCGTGTCAACAAGTTCATGGCACTCTGCTACTTGGGTAAGGTGTATCTCTGGGCCGGTTCTCCTCTCATGAAGGAGTTTGAGAAGACTCATAATCCTGATGGTAGCTTCAATGCTGGTGCTGCAAACCTGTTGGGTGCTAGCTCTAACGGTAAGACATACGATTATGACGTAAAGTATTGTAGACTCGCTGCCGAGGCTTTCGGAAAGGCTCTGGACCTTGTATATAGAGGTGATGTGAAGTATAAACTTGCTGAGTTTAGATATTCTGACCTTTATAATCATACTAAGGATGAGAATGCTGAGACCAATTACTCAGAAATCTTCTATACTGTTAAGCAGAACTGGAAGATGCCAGGCTCTACAGAAGCTATTTTCCGTGGTGCATATCCTGGTGTGAACTCAGCTAACTGGAACTGTGCCAAGATTTTTGGTCCTAAGGTTGCCGGTCTTGTGGAGCATGACAACATCATCCATCATCCTACAGCCAACCTTATTGATCAGTATGGTATGGCTAATGGTGAGCCTATCTATCTGGTAAAGAATGGTGAATATGTGTATAATGAGGCCTCTGGTTGGGATCCTGAGCATCCGTTCAAGGATCGCGATCCAAGATTCTATCATGATATCGTGTTCGATGGTTTCCATTACGTACTTAGTATTGATGGCTTGTCTGCTGAGCAGAAGAAACATGACTATTGCTCTCTCTACACCGGTGGTGCTATGCGCGAGGTAGATCATGGAAGCAGCACAGGTTATTTCATTCAGAAGCTGGTTCCTCACCAGTGTAACAAGGGTGATAAATGGTATGAATGGGATTATGCCCTCCAGACCTATATTCCTTACATGCGTTTGGCTGACGTCTATCTGATGTATGCTGAAGCTATGGCTGCCATCGCGGTTGCAGAGGATGATATCACCCTGATTAGAGATAAGTCTTATTGCTTGTCTACCTCAGCTGTTGATGCTATCAATGCGCTCCGCGACCGTGTAAACTCTTCTGATTATCCTATGGAGCGAATACCTGCTCACTTCCTGAACAAGACAAGGGACTTCATGGATGTTGTACGTCGTGAACGTGCAGTGGAACTATCGTTCGAAGGTTTCCGTTGGTGCGACCTGCAGCGTTGGCTGCTCTTGACAGAGGCTCCTTATACAGTGAAGTACTCTCACGAGTTTGAGCGTCTGGAAAAGGATAGCTGGTTCTATAATGAAACTACACGTGAAGTTAACCACGATCCTAAGGATGCTAAGGTCGGCAACTTCCATAAGAAAGATCTGATAACTCGTGACTTGAAATCCAAGCACTACTGGTTCCCGCTTCCTGACAAGGATATCTATCTTTACGAAGGATTCCCCCAGAATCCAGGATGGTAATCAATTGAGAATCGAAAATTGATAATTGATAATTAAAGATTATGAAACATATAAAAACAAATATATTTCTCTTTGCCATGCTGACAGCATCGCCAATGACGGTTAATGCACAGACCGCCGACGACGCTGATTCAACTGTGGTGAAAAAGAAAGTCCATGTTGCTTTCCGCGACAAGGATGCCGACCATCTTCTCGGAGGTGTTTCCTATATTGATATGGAAGAACTCCAGAAGAAGGATTACACCATTGGTAGTCTGGATGACTTATACGGACTCGTTGGTGGATGGAATGGCAGTCATCTCTGGGGTCAGGAAAATAACGTCTCATACCTTTCTAATGGTAATAGATACGATTTTCTTGACACGAATGACAACAATAACCTGCCACTCGTTATCATTGATGGTGTAAAGCGCCCATCAAACAATGTACTTCCTTCTGAGATTGAGCAGGTAACCTTCCTAAAGGGTGCTCAGGCTGTGGTACTTTATGGTGCCAAGGGTGCTAAGGGCGCAATCCTTATCACTACTAAGCGTGGTAAGGTTGATGGTCTCCAGATTCAGGCCAATGCCAATACTGGTTTTCATGTTGCAAAGGAGTTCCCTGAGTATCTGGGTTCTGCAGAGTACATGACACTTTTTAATGAGGCTCTTGCCAACGATGGTAAGCCAGCCAAATATACTCAGCAGGATATTTACAACCATTCTACAGGTGTTAATCCTTACCGCTATCCCAATGTGAACTATTATTCTGACGAATATATTCGAAAGATTTATAACCGTTCTGATGCCACAGTTGAGATTCAGGGTGGTGGTAATCGTGCTCACTTCTATACGAACATTAACTACTATCGTCTGGAAGACCTGTTGAACTTTGGTAATGCCAAGGATAACTATACTGACCGTTTCAGTGTCCGTGGTAATGTTGACCTTGTTGTCAACAAGGTTGTTAAGGGTTTTGCAAATGCCAGTGCAACCTTCTACAATGTCAACAAGAATAAGGGTGATTTCTGGAGTGCTGCTTCGACAATGCGTCCAAACTTCCCGGAAAATGCTGCTCCACTGATTCCTATTGATATGGTCGATCCAAATGCTACAATGGCTCTTTCTACATTGGGTAAGTCGCTCAACCTGCTTGACGGAAAATACTTCCCAGGAGGTACTAAGACAGACAAGACGAATGCCATTGCTGACTGCTATTTTGGTGGTAAGACAAAGAGTGTTAGCCGTCAGTTCCAGTTTGATGCCGGTATTATCTATGACATGAACAAGTTCGTTGATGGCTTGACATTTAAGACATTGTTCTCAATTGACTATGCCGCCGACTACAGCATGTCATATAATAATAAGTATGCTGTGTATATTCCAACTTGGAGTAATTATAATGTGGATGATGCTATTGTTGCCTTGAAGCAAGAAGGTGATGAGGTGGTAACTGGTAATATGACCATGGACAATAATGCTACCAAGTATCGTCAGACTATCAGTTGGAATGGACATTTCGACTATGACCATACATTTGCTGGAAAGCACCATGTAACAGGTATGCTTCTTGCAAACATGTACACCACAACAGCTAGTAAGACATACCATCGTTATGCAAATGCTAACCTTGGTCTCCAGGCAGGTTACGACTTTATGGGTCGTTATTTTGCAGAAGTTGGATTGGCAGGTGTTCATTCAGCCCGTTTGGCTGAAGGCCATCGCAATGCTATCTCGCCTTCATTCTCTATCGGCTGGAATATTGCCAAGGAGAGCTTTATGAAGAATACTGCTGTCGACGATCTGATGTTGAGCGCATCATATAGCAATCTGAATGAGGATATTGATATCTACATGGGTACAGATCCCAAGTTATATTATCTCTACGATGCTACATGGGCGCAGACTGGTAGTGGTTTCACTTGGAATGAAGGAACGACAGCTCAGCGTACATACTCACAGGCTGGTATTAACCCCTCTCTCGACTTCATTCATCGCAAGGAGTTCTCAGTAAGTCTGCGCGGCTCATTCTTTAATAAGTTGATTAAGACAGAAATTAGCTATTTTAATACGGATATGGATGGTTTCATCACCCAGAGTCCTACTATGTTCCCTTCACACTTGTCGAATGGTCTTGGAGGAGCTACTTTCAAACCTGCAATCAATTACAATGTCCAGAATCGCAAGGGAATTGACTTCAGCATCTCAGCTCAGAAGCAGTTCGGCGATTTTTACGCACAGTTGGGTGTTGTTGGTACCTACCTGAAGACCAAATGGACAAAGTATGATGAGATTGTTGATGAAACAGCGCCACAGAAATATACTGAAGGTCGTACTCTTGATGTAATCTGGGGCTATAAGTGTCAGGGCTTCTATCAGGTTGATGACTTTGATTACGATGAAACTACAGGCAAGTATACATTGAAGAAAGGACTTCCTATACCTTCGCTCGGAGCAGCTGTTCAACCAGGTGACTTGAAGTATGAAGATGTCAGTGGTGGCCCCAACGGTGAACCTGATGGTAAGATTACCAACAAGGACCAGGTTGACTTGGGCAAGTCGGGTACATACGGTGCTCCTTTCACCATGGGTGTGAACTTTACATTGAAGTATAAGAACTGGACTCTCTTTGTACTTGGTAATGGTCAGTTCGGAGCTTACGCTATGGCGAATGGCGGCTACTACTTCATGAGTGGTAATGCTAAGTACTCTGTAAATGCACGTGGTCGTTGGACACCGGAAACGGCTGCTACCGCAACCCATCCCCGTTTGACGGCAGAAACATCTACTTCGCCTAATAGCTTTGCCTCTACCTTCTGGATGTATAGCACTGACCGCTTTAACATCCGCAAGGTGCAGCTCACCTACGATTTCCCATCTACGATGTTCGAAGGAAAGTGGGTTAAGGCGCTCTCTATTTATCTGAATGGAAACGATCTTCTGACAATCTCGAAGAATCGTAAGATCATGGAGACAGCGGTTGGCTATGCACCGCAGACTCGTTTCTACAATCTTGGTGTTAAGGTAACCCTCTGATGGAATTGACAATTGATAATTGAGAATTGATAATTATGAAGACAAAAAATATTTTATTCTATTTGATAGGACTCCTCGTTTTCAGCTCCTGCGATGATATGTTCGATCCAGCAGATGAAAACACCCGACAGATTGAAGACCTGACAGAGGAGTCAGCGTATGTCCATGGCTTGCTAAATTACGCCTACGACCGTATGCCCTATCTCACTACCACTCAGACCGATGTCGCTACTGATGATGCTGTTACCAATGTGACAAACAATTATCGTACGATGGCATTGGGTACATGGCAGTCAGACAACAACCCTGTGTCTCAGTGGGATCAGTGCAAGGATGGCGTCCAGTATGTCAATCTCTTCCTCTCAATGGTTGAAAAAGTGTCATGGGCACCCAGTTCTGCTTCTAAGCAGCAGATGTTTATTGACCGACTGAAGGGAGAGGCTTTCGGCCTTCGCGCACTTTTCTATTATTATCTGTTGCAGGCACATGGAGGCTTAGCAGACGATGGCGTTCTTTACGGTGTGCCACTGCTGACAACTCCTGAGAACGGAAGCTCCGACTACAACCAGCCTCGCGCCTTGTTTGCTGACTGTGTTAAGCAGTGCTTCGCCGATTGCGATAGTGCCATGGCGTTGCTTCCTGTTACATACGAGGATATATCTACTGCAGATGCTATTCCCGCTAAGTATAGGGCTTTGGGTGCTAATGTGTCTAATTTCAACTTAGTGTTCGGCGGAAAGGCACGAAACCTGCTTTCTGGTAAGGTTGCTGAGGCTATCAAGGCCCAGGTAGCTCTGCTTGCAGCTAGTCCTGCATTCCGTGAGCAGAGTGGTGTGACATCTGAACAAGCTGCATTACTCTGTGCAAATGTACTCAAGCGTATTGATTGGGAAATCGATCCTCAGGGTAATATCTGGTATAAGAACAAGGCTAAGCTTGAGCCCGAAGGTGGTGAAATGCTCGAAATCCTGTGGCGTGAAGACCGTCATAAGAATGCTGATCAGGAAAGCCGTAATTTCCCGCCTACATTGTATGGTAAAGGTGAAATTAATCCGTCTCAGAACCTTGTAGATGCTTTCCCCATGGCAAATGGTCTGCCTGTTACAGCTTCTAACAGTGGCTATGATGCAAAGAATCCATACGCTGACCGTGACCCACGTTTGTCACATTATATTATTTATAATGGTGCAAAGTTTAGAAATATCGATATCGTCACAGGTCGCTATGCGAACAGTAAGGGTGAGGTAAAGGATAACATCGAAAACGTATCAACATCTACACGTACTGGCTATTATATGTCGAAGTTGCTCCGTGAAGATGTCAATCCACAGTCAAGTAACCTTGTTGAACAGCAGCATATTTACGCTCGAATCCGTTATACGGAAATATTCTTGGCATTTGCTGAGGCTGCTAACGATGCTTGGGGACCTACAGGTGATGGCGGTACTGGTCACTCTGCATACGATATCATCAAAGCTATCCGTGAGCGTGCCGGTATAGCACCTGAAATACCAGGCGTTGAGAGAGTAGATGCATATCTGGAAGAGTGTAAGAGCAACAAGGACATGATGACTTCTCTCATCCGTAATGAGCGTCGAATTGAACTCTGCTTTGAAAACAAGCGCTTCTGGGATCTCCGTCGTTGGATGCTTCCTCTTAACGAGCCTGTTGATGGTGTTGAGATTACAAAGATTGATGCAGATAAGGACCCTGATCCTGACAATCTTGTATACAGACGTTTTAAGGTAGAAGACCGTGTGTTCGACAGTTCTTATCAGTATTACGGCCCGATTCCTAGAGGTGAAATCCTTAAGTGGAGCCAACTTACCCAAAACAAGGGATGGGAATAAAAGGCGTTTCGCTAATTGATAATTGATAATTGAAATTTGAATTATGAAGATGATGAAACTCAAGAAAAATATATATGGAGTAGTCATGGGGGCAATTTCGCTCACTTGTGTGTCCTGCTATAATGCAGACAAGGAGTTCCCTGACTATCAAGGAGGTACAACAGCCTACTTTGCCTACCAGTACCCGATACGTACACTCATATTGGGTAACGACATCTACGACAATACAATTGACAATGAGCACAAGTGCCAGATATGGTCAACTATGGGTGGAGCATACAGTGGACGAAATGCAACGGTAGATATTGTCGTTGATCCTACACTCTGTGACAACCTATGGTTTGTTGACGAAGGTGGAAACCCATCAACCCCCGTACTGCCTATGCCAACTGAATACTACAAGTTGGCTTCAAATCAGATTCCTTATAATGGAGATAGCCGTGGCTACGTGGAGGTGCAGTTCACCGATGCTTTCTTCAATGACCCTAAGGCTATTGAGAATACCTATGTCATTCCTCTAGTGATGACTAAAGCCAATGGTATTGATAAAATACTCGCTGGCACACCGCGTGCAGGTACCACTCCTTCTCGTACTAATCTGTCGTATTGGGAGGTTCTGGCCAAGGATTATGTTCTGTACTGTGTGAAGTATATCAACCCTTGGGATGCCAAGTATATCCGCCGCGGTGTTGACAATGTAACCGAGAAGGGTGTGGCTACCACCGTTGTTCGAAAGGATATGTCTCTGGTGAATTCTGACTTGGAGCATTACAAGGAGAATCCTGTAAATGCTAATGACGAGGTTTGCAGCATCAATACCAAGAACATGACACAGGCTATCTTCCCTGTTTCGTTCAAGACTTCTGGTGCTTCAATTTCTTGTAACCTCATCCTCACTTTCAATGGCAATCAGTGCACCATCTCCACCGATGACGCTAATGTCACCGCCAGTGGTTCAGGTGAATTCATTGAGAAGGGAACTGATAAGCCTGAATATAAGGACTATCAGTGGGGTAGCATGAACCAAAAGCCAGTATCACGTGACATCCTTCGCCTGAAATACAATGTTCAGTTCGAAGACAAGGATATCCAGGTAGAAACTACAGATACAATGGTTGTCCAGACTCGTGAGTCTAACATTAAGCAGTTCTTCTCACCCAAGTATGTACAATAATAATAGGAGGCTTAGATTATGAAAAAGATTTTAAAAAGTGGTCTCTTGATGATGGTAGCAGGTGCATTTACTGTTTCCTGTGCTGATTATAATGACACGTATAATTTCAAGACTTCTCCTGATCCGTCTGTAGTACCTCAGTATACAGACTTGGGACCTGTCAAGTCATATCTCGACAAGAGTGTACATCCTAACATGACACTTGGTGCTCAGCTCAAGTTGAAGGATTTCAATGACCAGGCGATGTATCATGCCGCAGCGATTAACAACTTTGATGATGTTTTCTTCGGCACCGATTTGATGTCAGGTAAAATTATTAATGGCAAAGGCTCGATGAACTTCATCAGCATGAACACTATGGTATCGCATGCTAAGGAGATAGGAGCCACGGTCTATGGTAGCCCTATTGCTGCCAATAGCAACCAGCCTGACGATTGGCTTAAGTATCTTACGTCTCCAATTGAGATTATCGTTGACTTTATCGAGGAAAAGACTGTTGACTTCAGCACTATGGCCACAGGAAACTTCTCTGGTAAAGAAGGTACAAAAGGTACAGCTCAGATTAAGCAGCGTAATGGTAAAAACCAACTCTATGTAGGTAAGGATACAAAAGTACGTATAGTTGATGGATTCACCGTTAGTCCTCTCAATAAATACACCATTGTATTCTACGCTAATGCCGACAAGGATGCTTCTTTTAATATTACCTTCTCTGGCAATAAGATCGCTAATCCTCAGAGTATTGATGGTAAGTACACAGTCAAGGGTGGTGCTGACAAAAAGACTAAGTTTGAAGTAGAATGCCGCAGTGCTGAAGGCGAAACTGATGGTTACCTGAGAATCGAGTCAATGCGTTCTGCAGAGTTCTATATCGAAAGCGTGGAGGTGGGTTACTATCCAGACAACCACCGCGACCAGACTCAGCAGGAGGTCAACGATACCATTCACTATGCGCTCAACACATGGTGTGATGCTCTGATGAGAAACAATGCAGGCTGCATCAAGACCTTCAGTTTGATTGACGAGCCTATCGATGTGAAAGCAGAAGTAGAGGACGGTATCTACGACCTGAAGCATGCTACTAAGGATGCAGAGGGTAAGGCCGAGCAAATCTTCTGGCAGGACATCTTTGGCAGCGAGAACTATGCACCTACGGTAGCTACTGCTGCACGCAATGCATATCAGAAGTATCAGGGCGATCCTAACGAACTGAAGTTCTTCATTAGTGAGACAGGGCTTGAGGAGCAGAAGAAATTCCAGAGCCTGATGTACTGGATTGGTATCTGGGACACAAAAGGTGCTAAAATCGATGGTATCGATGCTAAGTTGAACCTTATATATAGTGAGGATGAGACAAAGCAGCAGGCTACAGTGACTGCTCTGGATAACATGCTGACTAATCTGGCTTCTACAGGCAAACTTATCCGTGTCTCTAACTTTGATATCAAATATCAGGATGCTGACGGTAACGGTGTGTCTGCAAAAGATATCTCGGATGATCAGCGTCAGAAGCTTGCAGATTTCTATGCATACGTTATCAAGAGCTATATGAGCAAGATTCCGAGTGAAAAGCAGGCAGGTATCTGTAAGGGCAACATGCCTGACACGAATGATCCTGTAGGTCTTTGGTCTATTGACACCCAAACCAAGGACTGGGTGCGTACCGCAACCTATGAGGCATTCTGCAAAGCGCTCAGTGGAAAGTAACAATATGGGGTAAAGGAGTTAGGGAGGTTTAACTTCTCTGACTCCTCAAACTCCAGTCTCTAGAAATAATAATTCTTATTATTATATTTTTTTAATTCACTTAATTATTAACTAAATTCTTTTAATTATGAAGAAACTATTTACACTTATTGCTTTCTTGACTTGTTTCTTGGGAGCAAAAGCAGGTGAGGTGATAGTCGACAAGACTGTTGACTATTCAACTTACACTGGTTTCCCATTCTATGTAATGGGGTATGTACCAGAGTGGATTGACGGTGTCATGACCGACTTTGGTGCAAACTACAGGTATGCTACACAGGCAGATCTTGATGGTGATGGTGACGCCAAATGGAAAGATGGAGAGACATCTGAAGCTACTGTTAAGACCAATAATGGAACAGAGTATCAGAAGGTAACAGGTGCTGGCCCATATTGGCACCAGTATTTCATTGCTGATGGTATTCCTACTGAGGTAGGAGGTAATTATACTGTTAAGGCACTGGTTAAGGCATCAGAAGCTTGCACCATCAATGTTAACATGGGTAACTGGGGTGACGGCAATACTGTAGCATGTGATGTTTCGATTCCAGCAAGTGATGAGTTCGTAGAGGTAGAGTGGAATTACGCAGGTATTCCTGTAACTTCTAGTTTCCTTGTTGCTCAGCCTGGTACTACCACTGCTATCATTGAATGGAAGAGTCTTACCGTTTCTCACGAGCAGGAGGAAGGTGTTGTACAGACTTGGCTCCAGATGATTACAGATAATGGTAACGCTGCTGCACCTGAGGGTGATGGTAAATATGTTGGTGATGCTGAGTTCGGAGCATGGCCTGCATGGGCTCTTGAGGAGACTGATGGTATCAACGCTAACTGGAGAGGTAATCGTGCTGGTGAAATCTGTGCATGGTCTTTGACAATGGGACGCAACTATGATGATCAGGCTCAGGCTATTACTACTGATAGCCCTCGATCTCGTCCATATCCTTCTGATATTGAGGCAGAAGCAGGAAATGAAAGCAACCACGTATTTGCTGTTCATGTGGATCAGATTAACCAAATTGGTGATGATGCTGCTTCTATTGCATGGTCTAACCAGTTCTGGATTCAGTCTCCTAAGACTTGGAAGGCTGGTACAAAGATTAGAGTAAAGTTCCGTTATAAGGCTGATCATGCTTGTAATGTTGGTACACAGATTCATACTGAGCATCCTTCTATTTATCTCTTCTGGAATGCATTTGGTGATGTTAGCTTCACTGACCAGTGGCAGGAATTCAACAAGACAATTGACTTCGATTCTAACACAGGTGGCGGTGCATCTCTCGCATTCAACCTGACCTCTGACGAAACTAATGGCCGTACGCCTAATGTATTCTATTTCGACGATCTCTCTTGGGAGGTTTTGAAACTTGATGATGGTCTCTTCGTTGCTTCTACAGACACAAAAGACGGTACTCCTGCTTATGATCTTAATGGCGCTAAGGAATTTGTTCTGGATCCAGAGGATGAAGAAGGAAAGGTCCTGTACGCTGTAGTAGGTAAGCAGGGTGATGAATCTTCATGGGTTAATGAGGTGATGATTTCAACCGTTCGTGGTGATAAGTCTGCATTTAATAGTGCAACTATTAGCGCTAAGGGTACTGTTAAGAATGCCGATTGGATGGGCTATGAGGCCAAGAGCCAGGCTAAGATTAAGCTTCCTGCTGCTGGTGTTTGGAAGATTGAGGCAGACACAACCACTGCTGAGATTTGCTTCACTCAGATTGAAGGTGAGGAGATTATTGAGAAGGAACTCGTAGATGTAGTTACTAACGCAACAGAGGTTAAGGTTAATGGTAAGGAGAGAGAGTACACCGAGGCTGAAGCTAAGGCTGCTGAAATTGAAGTACCAGCAACTCCTGGTCAACCTTGGGATAACCAGTTCTTCATTGTTGCAAACCGTGAGCTTAAGACAGGTGAAAATGTAACTCTCAAGTTCTCGTATAAGGCTAACAAGGAAGCTAAGACAACAACACAGCTCCACGGAGCTCCTGGTGCTTACATCTTCTGGAATGCTATCGGTGATGTAAACTTCACAGAGGATTGGGTTGATTTCGAGAAGACATGGGAGATTCCTGCTGATAACGGTAACGAGGTTTCGTTCCAGTCAATCGCATTCAACATGGCTGAAATTAAGGAGGCTTGCAACTATGAGCTGAAGAACTTCCAGTGGTATGTTACAAGTGATACTGAAGGTAAGACAACAGAGAACCTGATTGATGCAGAGGGTACAAAGAACTTCTTCGTTAAGGAGGGTGCTGGTACTGCTCCTTACCAGTTCGGTACTGATCCTTCTGGTATCATCAACGTCAAGAAGGATGCTGTTAATGCCGACGATGCAATCTACAACCTCGCTGGACAGCGTGTATCTAAGGACTATAAGGGTATCGTAGTTAAGAACGGTAAGAAGTTCGTTGTTAAATAAACTTCGATAACTATCTAATATTAAGAGGATGTGCTTTCGCGCATCCTCTTTTTTTCTTAGAGCACCAAATAGTTACCACAGAAAATCCTCTACGTAGGCATTAAACTCTATTGGTTATTGCAGCCAAAGTTCTAACAATAAGTCTGAGATTCGATATGCCCCACCACGCTGCGATGTTGAATCTCTAGTAATAATGCCATTTTCAATCATTTGAGTGAGATAGGGCGAAATAGCGCTAGCCGACTGCCCTGTTTTTTCGCGAATACCAGATAACTTAAGACCTTCTGTTTCGCCTGCAAGAGCTATGAGAATGCGTTGCTGTTGAGATGGAAGTGCGTCAAATCTTGTTCGATACAGAGATGACACGGATTCTTTGAGCAAACGGACATCGTCTGCAGATGAATGAGATCGTTTCATGATATCCCGTACCATAATGGCCGCCCTGATGGTCTTTGGGAGAAATTTCATCAACTTGCAGCCTCTATTAAAACGAGGCTCTGACTCTCCTATGATGCTATGCAATTCCTCGTTCGAAAGAGATTTTAGGTATGTTATCCTAAAGGCATCGTAGAAAGCTGCACCATAGCTCGTAAGTTGTGAAGACACTACAGGAGTTGTTGCGATGAGTATGGGGCCGTCTTTAGCAGAAAGTATCCCTCTTAAGTAATACTGTTGCTCGCTGGATGTCCTCTGAAGATAGTATTGGATATCATCTAAAAAAACAACTGTCCGTTTTGAACTAATCGACTTCACAATAGTCTCACTTGAGAAGACCTTGCGTCCGTCAAGCCATACTACCTGTAAATTAGAGCTTGATAACATCTCGTGATAGAGTCGCATCAATAAGGTTGTTTTCCCACTGCCATGCTCTCCCACTATCAGGTGAGATTGCCCTGTTTCGCCTTTCCACCCTCTTTCCAGTTGTTGCAAGATAGCTGAGAAGGCTGCCTGATTCAGTATCAAAGCATTATTGAACGAATTTGCCATACCAATAGTCTCTTAGAAGTGGTGATCGGAAAGTCCGAACGGATCCTTTACGGAGAAGGTATCCATCGTTTTCCAGCATTTCGAGCACATGGCTCAGTAAATGGTCAGTTTCTTCGGCCTTGGCGCTGTTTGTCATCTATCACACGTTTTGCCAAGGATGATTTTCCGATTCTGCGAGGTGCAGACAAGAGCAACGAATGCCCAGAATCAAGCAGGCGATTGGCGCTGCGAAGCTCTTTTTCTCGACCGTAAAAATTATCGCCTTCAACTGGTGGTCCAATTCTATTTGCTATACACATATATTAATAATGAATGGTTATCGGGTGCAAATATACAAAAATATTTCTATAGAAAGAATTTTATATAGAATTTATTTTCTATAAAGTTAATGCTTTTTTCTTAAAGCACCAAATAGTTACCACAGAAAATCCTCTACGTAGCCTTTGAACTCGATGGGTTGGTGCCAGCCGAACCTGATGGCGGCTTGACGGATGTATTGTTCGTGCTCGGGGGTGATGGGGCGACGGCCGAAATGGTATTCATAGTAGCGCTTGCGATTGAAGTAGCGGATTAGATGCTGCTTCAATGGATTGGCTATACGGGCTGGCATATCGTAGTAGATGTCTGAGAGTCCAAGTGGCATGCGCACTGGCTTATCGCTAAGGTACAGAGGGCACTTTTCCGTCTGCATCAACGGATGGGTAAGGTTGGTACATGTGGTAAAGTAGCGGTCTTGAGGTGTATAGTCGCGCAGCTTGTGATACAGACAGCGCTCGCGTAGTGGACAAGTCTGCGTGAGACATATACCATAACCTTTGTCGGCTTTTTCTTTCAGAACCTCTTCGAGAGGCTGGGGTGTATATGTTTTCTCTTTCATTTCTTACTAATTATTTATTGCGGGTGCAAAATTAGTAAAAATGTGCGATATATCAAAATATATTTTTAAGAATATTATATATTATTGCTATAACTATTCATTATATTATGTAACCATCTTATAACCAATGCATTATATCATGAATAGTAGTTTAATATTGATGTAACGCTATTCATAAATACTAATATTTTACATATTCAATCGTTGTTAAGAAATAACTAACAATCTGATTGAACGATAGTTACGCAATAACACAATAAGAGAAACAACTTATTTCTACCAGCGTAACACTCTGTTACGGCTGTGGTAACAAAGTGTTTCCTTTACTAAAACAATAGTAAAACACCATAGATTAGAATCTGAAGATAATTTACTAAGAGCTAAAATCCGCCCGTTATATGAATAGTGGCATTATGTTATTAAGGCACTATTCATAAACTAACTACCTGAAATACAGTTTGTTAGTTGCATTTATGAATAGTTGGATAACTTTTAGTAACTAAATCTTTTGGTAATTTTAAAAATATTTGTTACCTTTGCATGCTGTACAACCAATAAACATCAGAAATGACAAAAGTAACTATAGTAAAGAACTATCGAAACGCTGAGACTCTAAAGGTTTTTGAACTTTCAGAGGTTATCAGGATGATACAGAAGTGTGAGTATGCCGAAGCTATCGACCCTGTAAGAGGTATATCACTACATACAGAAATGAAACGACTGGAAGACGGAAGTGTAGACGGAGCCAACAACTTTACCGACAAGGTGCCTCGCATCTGCTTTGCCTCCGAAATGGAGAATCGCAACCATCAGCGTATGCGCAAATCATATACAGGTTTGGTTCTGCTCGAGGTTAACAATCTTACCAGTTATGACGAGGCTAAGGCCATCCGACAAGGATCCGCACTTATGCCACAAACACTGTTGGCTTTTGTGGGAGCCAGCGGAAGGAGTGTTAAGATAGTGTGCAGAGGCGAGCTTTTTGATGGAGGCCTGCCTGAGACAGAAGAAGACATCATGCGTTTCCACCTTAATCTATACGAGAAGGCGCGAATGGTGTATAATGCCCAACTAGGTGTGACCATCGACAAACTGGAGCCTCACCTGGAGCGAACATGCTATATAGGTGCCGATAACGAACTGTACTACAATCCATCGGCACAACCTTTCTATACTGATACATCTGACCTGATGAAGGCGCTAAAACCTATTCAGACCGCAAATCAGTTGCCCGATGAGATAGTGCCTGGTCGCAGCCGGTTCCACTCTATGTGCGTAATCTATCAGTACAACCTCTCGAAGGCATACGATGATACTGTGGGAATAGTCGACGAAGAGGAGCGCAACGAGCTGATCATCACCCGTCTGGCTGAATATTGTCGTGAGTCGGGACTGGATATGGCCTTCTGTCGTCGTCGCACTCTGATGAGTCTTACGTTTGGCAAGCGTCCTGACGTGGTAGAAAAGACCTTTGAGAATGCCTATCGCGAGGAGCACGAAAAGCAGTACTATAAGCGTAAGAATATGACTCGTCCGCTTAAGAACATCCCTGCCGAGACGCTGATTATGATGAAGATAGACATCTTTCTGAATACCAACTACGAACTTCGCAAGAATGTGATGCGTGGCGTGGCCGAATATCGCATGAGGACTGGATTGGGATTCAACTTTCAGGACCTTACCACAGAGGCTCGTAACTCTATCACTATCAGCGCCTTGTCGCAAGGAATAAAGTGTTGGGATAAGGATATCATGCGATATGTAAACTCTAATGACATCACTCTTTACGACCCTATGGATGATTTCCTGGAGCATCTGCCCAAGTGGGATGGTAAGGACCGTGTGGAGCCACTGGCACGACGGATAAAGACCGACTACGAGGAGTGGCCACACCTATTTCATATATGGATGCGATCGATGGTGGCCATGTGGAAGGGAAAAGGCCAACTTACTGGTAATGCACTCGTTCCTCTGCTGATTGGTCGCCAAGGTTGCGGCAAGTCCAGCTTCTGCCGAATCCTGTTGCCTCGCGAACAGCGTGAGTATTACAACGATCGTATCAACTTTAAGAACGAGCACGACCTGAACCTGGGTCTTACATCGTTCGCACTCATCAACCTCGACGAGTTCGACAAGATTACCAAGCGTCAGCAGGTGGTGCTTAAGTATCTGCTATCTACATCCGACGTAAAATACCGTCCTCCTTACGGCACAGCCTATTCCAGCCATCGTCGCTATGCATCGTTTATAGGTACCACCAACGAACTGATGCCACTGACTGACCCAACAGGTTCGCGTCGATTTATCTGTGTGATGGTAGATGGTAACATCGATTTCGAGACACCCATAGAATATGGTCAGCTGTATGCACAGTTGAAGTATGAGGTAGAGCAACAGCGCGAGCGCTACTTCCTGACTAAAGACGAAGAAGCAACCCTGATGCACCACAATCTGCGCTACCAGCAGATGAGCGGACTTAGTGAGATGTTGCTATCGCTCTTCGAGAAGCCCGAGGGCAATGCCAAGGATAATCCAGAGAATGGCAAGTGGCTATCAGTAAAGGAAATATCCGACCGACTGAAACAAGCCTTCAAGGGCGCCTATCAGCCCGATGAAGGCTCGCTAGTAAGAATCGGTCAGGCTCTAAGCCGCCCCGAATATCGTTTCGAAAGCGAACGCAAAACCCATGGTTGGGTATACTGGGTTAAGGAACGATAGTATATTAGTTGGATTTTCTGTGGTAACTATTTGGCGCTTTAAGAAAAAAGCATTAACTTTGCAGCGCATTTTTTGAGGATGATGAAAAGACTGATAAAACCTACAGCACTGTGGCTGCTAACCTTAACGGTATTGGCCATTATTATGCTCTCGTTTGAAGCCGACCTACTTTGGAAGGTTCAGCAGCATAACGTATTCCTAAACACGTCGCTGTTTTTCAACCAGATGATGGCGATGCCTGGTGGTATGCTCTCTTATCTTGGAGCATTCTTTACCCAGCATTTCTATTATCCATGGGTGGGCGTGATACTGATGTGCGGTTGGTGGTTGCTATTGATGTGCCTGACCAAGCGTACGTTTAATATCCCTGACCGTTGGACCGTGGTAAGTGTAATACCTGTAGCAATCCTGCTAGTGGCTAATATGGATATGGGATACTGGGTGTACTTTATGAAGTTGCCTGGGTATTTCTACGTGGCCACTATTGGTACAACTGCAGCAATTGCGTTGATTTTGGCATTCCGCAGCTTGCCTGAGAATAAGTGGATAAGAGCAGCCTACATATTTGTTGCAACACTTGTAGGCTATCCGTTATTGGGTGTTTATGCATTAGCTGCAGTAGCCCTTATGGCTGTGCTGACTTGGCGAATGTCAAAGGATAAGGCTGCAAATGTAATACAAAATATTGTAGCGTTATTGAGCATCATTGCTATTCCGCTGCTGTATTATCGTCTGGTATACGTCGGAACCAATATAATCGATATCTATCGCGTCGGCATCCCCGTATTTGGGATTGTAGACAGCTATCCCAATTACTATATACCTTATTATATATTGGGATTGTTCTTCCTATTGGTATCTGTAACATACGGCACAGACCGTTCGGAGCAAGCTATCAAAACTAAGGATTGGATTCTGCAGGGATGCGTGTTTGCTGCTGTTGCAGGATGTGTTTATCACTTCTGGTATAAGGATGCCAACTTCCACCATGAACTCAGGATGCAGCGCTGCATAGAGCAGGCTGACTGGGAAGGTGTAGTGGAGGAAGGCGAAAAACAGGATGGTGAGCCAACCAGAGCTATTGTGATGATGCATAATCTGGCGCTGAGTAGGCTGGGACGCCAATGCGATGAGATGTATAACTTCCCCAAAGGCTCAAAGAGAACCAATAGCCCATTGCCCGTCTATATGTTTAACGTGGCAGGTAGAATGATGCTCTATCAATATGGTGCCATGAACGAGTGTCACCGTATATGTATGGAGGAAGGTGTGGAATATGGTTGGAACGTAGAGCAACTGAGAGACCTTGCCCGCAGTGCTATGTTTAATAAGGAAAAGCAGACGGCAAGAAAGTTCCTTGATATTCTGCGTCAGACTACCTACTATGGTGGCTGGGCTGACCACATGGAATCGTTGCTTAACGATCCACAGGCGCTAGCTAAGGATACAGAGACTGGTCCTGTCAGCCGTATGATGCACTATACCGACAGGCTAGATGCTGTAGAAGGAAAAGTGGAGAATGCACTGATGACCACTTTGGCTGAACATGATGCAGATGACATCTACTTTCAGGAGCAGGCTGTGCTGGCTGCAATGTGGACCAGGAATCCGGAGCTGTTCTGGCCTAGATTTGATCACTATGTGCAATTGAATGGCGAGGAGAATATGCCACCACGTATTTTTCAGGAGGCAGCATGGCTGTTTGCTAATATGGAGGGCCAGGAAGGACTGGACGAGTGGTCGCTCGAGCCAGGTGTACAGGAGAACTTCAGTGGTTTTATGCGCTTGTTGCAGCAATATAAGCAAGCACCAACTCCAAGTAACAGAAAGTACATTTATGATTACTACGGTAAGACATATTATTTTGAATTCTTTTTCTTAAGAGATATTACCTACTATTGATATGAAGAAAGCGCTATTATTCGTCATCGTTGCTACGATGCTTGCGGCATGCGGACATAAAATCCCGGAGCACTTCTGGGAGAAGAATGAATTGCCCAATATATATCCTGATTATACAAACGTAACTGTGCCTATCAATATGGCGCCGTTGACTTTCCAGATTGACGGGAAGGCAGATGATGTTGTTGCCCGTCTGTCGGTAGGTAAGGATGAGGTGATATGCGGTGGTCCACAGATACAACCTGATGCAGATGACTGGCGACGACTGGCTGAGACAGCTGCTAAAGGCGACTCAATAAAGGTTGAGGTATATGTGGAGAAAGATGGCAGCTGGACCAGGTTCAAACCCTTTAATATATATGTATCGCCAGACAGCATCGATTCATATATCAGCTATCGACTCATTCCGCCTTCGTATGTTACTTATGAAGAGTTGACCATCAATCAGCGTTGCCTGGAGAACTATGATGAGAGTGTGATATATGATAATATGCTATGCTCGGAAGGTGCTAAGGGACAATGTATCAATTGCCACAACTATCAGCAGTACAACCCTGAGCGAATGCAGTTTCATGCTCGTCAGAATATGGGTGGAACCGTTATTGCTTACGATGGAACCGTCAAGAAGATAAATATGCGTAACGATTCTATCCTCTCGGCAGGCGTGTATCCCACATGGCATCCCTGGCTTCCGCTCATTGTCTATTCTACTAACAAGACTGGACAGATATTCCATAGCGTTAATCCAAATAAGATAGAAGTATTTGACTCGGAGAGTGATCTGATTGCTTACGATGTGCAGAAAAACGAGATAACCAATATCGAGAATGATCCTACTGAGATGGAGTGTTTCCCATTTTGGGCGCCTGATGGTAAGACTCTCTATTACTGCAGTGCCCACTTTGAGTACAGCGACACGGTGACTGATAAGGGTAAGGAGTTCGTAGCGCATACAGAGGAGGCAAAATACAATCTTTATAAGAAGAGTTTTAACCCTGAGACAATGCAGTTTGGTCCGCGTGAACTTGTCTTTGCTGCCGACTCTATCGATAAGAGTGCTACTTTGCCGCGTGTTTCGCCAGATGGCCGTTATCTGATGTTTACATTGGCCAAATATGGTGTTTTCCATATATGGCATCATGATGCAGAACTGTGGATAATGGATTTGCAGACAGGAGTAGCACGAAATATGGAGGAGATTAACTCGCCTGACACAGAGAGTTATCATTCATGGTCGAGCAATGGACGTTGGGTGATGTTCAGTAGTCGCCGCTATGATGCCAACTATACTCGTCCGTTTATAGCTCATATTGATGCAAATGGTCGTGGTAGCAAGCCATTTGAGTTGCCTTGTGCCAATCCAGACCACCATCGTCAGTTGCTAAAGAGTTACAACGTCCCTGAGTTTATGCGAGGACCAGTCATCATCAAACCTCAGAAGTTTGCTGATGTCCTGAAGCAAGATGCTGTTCCCGTAAAATACGTAAATAAACTCAGCAGGTAAAATATTATTCCACTATTTCTGCATCCTCGATGACGTCGGCTTCATCGATTATCTGGGGCTCTTCGTATTCTTCTGGGTCGAGGATTACCTCGGGTTCCATAATTACTTCGGGCTCTTCGATAATCTTGGGCTCTTCTGGCATCTCGGGTTGCATAGTGGTTTCGAGCATTGGCTGTGCGGCCTGCTGTGGCTTAACCTCTGGCTCTTCCTCAACCTCAGCTTCCGGCTCTGTCTCGGCTCCGTTCTGTAGGAGTTTGCGACCGCCCTTAAATCTGATAGCCAACAGGGAGATATCGTCTCTCTGCTCGTAGTCGCCGGCAAAGCGGTTTACTGCATCGAGCATATTCTCGATAAAAGGTTTTGGACGTGGATCGAGTTTCATTGCCTGCAGGGCTGAGCCAAGCATGCGCTTCTCGTTGAATATGCGGTGCTCTTTATTCTTAACCTTTATCAGTCCTTCGGTGTTCAGGAATATCATTGTGCCTGGCAACATCTGTATCTCCTGTGGCTCGTACTCCCAATTACGCTGTTCGCCTACGGCAATATTCTGCTCTACTGGCAAGTGGTGAAGTTCATTGCTTACCATTAGTGGGGCATCGTGGTTGGCGTTGCAGAAATTCAGCACACCTGTGTTGATGTCAAGTACGCCGATAAAGAGTCTGATAGCAGAGCCTTTCTCTTCATCCTTGGCTATGGCATTGTTGATGGCTGCCATAATACGCTCAGGTTTCTCCTCGAATGCTGCTGCAGTACGGAACTGGGCCTTAACAACAGTTGTAAGTAGCGATGCTTTGACTCCTTCGACGATAGCCTCTCCTACACAGAAGTAAAGTTTGTCGCCACGCATGCAGTAGTCGAGAACTCCACGACCTTCCATTAGTCCTGCAGTAGTAGAGCTGGCGATATCGAAAAACTTGTGTTTGGGCAGTTGACTTGGTGCTATCACGCGCTGGATATTCTGCGAGATACGCAACTCGGATGCCTCACGCTCTTTTACGATGGTATCGGCTTCCAAACGATCGTAGTCGTATTTCAGGTCATCATAGGCAGCCTGCATCTGAGTGGCCATGCGATGACGGATGATGACGAATCCTATCAGACAGAGTATAACAAATGCAATAGCAACAGAAACTACAATCTGCAGTCTGCGATGGCTCTGAGCCTGTAATTCCGTCATCTTCTCAACGTTCTGAACGATTACTGCCTGTTCCTCCTTTTCCATCTTTCTGGATTTGGCGATGGCCTGTCCTAGCGAATTGCTAATATCCATTGCCACCTTAATGGCAGAATCGCGACGGCCAGCCTGAAGGTTGGTGCTGTATTTTTTCAGTACCAGTTTCTCGATGTTATCTAGCGAGTAGTTCTTTGGTGTCTCGCCTATCATGGCGTCAAGACTATTGTAGTTCTCGGCAGCCTCGTCCCATCGGTGGGCAGCGGTAAGATAGTCGTTGGCATCGATGCGGCCTCTTGGCGTGTTACTGAACTTGGTGGTAAGGAATTTCTCATAGGCCTTAGCTGCCTCATCGGCCTTGCCCAGTCCCTGTAGTGATATGGCATTATAGATATCAAAGCGGGCCAACTGACGGTCGATATAATCGGCATCGGCATCGGGGCGCTGCTCGTATTCGCTCAGTACCTGACCGAAGCGTGTGGTCCAAGCCAGGGCCTCGGCCCATTTCTTGGTATAGATGTAGTCGTAAGCGATATTGATAAGGCCAGTGATACCATCCTTGTACACCACGTCGTTGTGGTAGGTTTCGATGTTCTCCATGTGGCGCTGGTATGCTTTGGTAAATCCATCAGCATTACCATCAGAGGTGCCCAAGCCCTCCTGGCAGCAACCTATATATATAAGTATATTAAGATAGTCGCTGGTGCTGTCGCAGTCGAGAGATTCCAGTTTGTTGGCCACAGGGATGGAGATGTTCAGACCTTCTTCGTAGTCGCCTCTTACCGATAGCATGTTAGCCAGTCGGCTGGCTGACTTGGCATAATATATCATCTCGTCTTCATCGGTCGATTCGTTGGCAGCGTCGATTGATGTCTTCCAATAGTATTCGGCCAGGCGCTGGCGCTTCATCTTATCGCAGGCATAACCTCGCCAGTAGCAAGCCTTGGTGGGAGAAATCTTGCCGATGGATTCCAGGCTGTCTACAACGGTCATCAGTTCGTTGTAGTTCTTGTTTTTCTGCGAGGCCTCTATCAATCTGTCGGCTTCGTTAATCTGGTTTTTCTTTTCCTCGTCGTTACATGCCACCATCAGCATGCTGGTCATTATGGCCAATAGTATCCAAAACTTTGTTTGTTTCATATATCGTTTCGAGTCATTGATGTTTCTGGATGCAAAGATACAAAAGTATTTCAAAAAAACTCAAAATCCTGATAAAAAAGTGCATATATAGCTAGGATGATACTCATAAGAAAGTAAATGTAACTCAACGAAAAGGCTTTTTTGCAAAAAGTGTATACCTTTGCACCCGAATTTAAAACTGAAACAATAATGAAGAAAATATTAGCTCTTCTAACAATCTTTTTTGCGCTTGGTGCTAATGCCCAGGACGAAATAAAATTGCCATCACTTCATACTGAAGGAAGATGGCTGGTAGATAAACACGGAAATCAGGTAGTACTTCATGGTGTGATGGATACGCCAAATATGTGGTTCAATGGTCAGCGATGGGGGTGGTATTGGACTGATGGTACCTCTTATGATGATAATGGTGCGAAGAAGTGCCTTAAATATTTTGAGAAGATTTTTAAAGGCTTGGAGGAGGCCAAGTGCGATGTGTTCCGTCTGCACATGGATCCTGCATGGACCAACGATGGTAGCATCACTGCTACAGGATTCACAAAGAAGGTTAAGGATGATAAAACAGTAACCATAGACCCTAATGGACAGGAAGTAGACGGAGAAGCCAATATCTCGCAATTCAGCGAGACGCTTTATAGACATTGGCTGCCTACGCTTTATTTAGAACTGGCCAAGAAGGCTATGAAACATGGAATGTACGTGGTGGTACGTCCTCCTGGTGTATGTCCTGGCAGCATCAAGGTGGATGACTATTATCAGGCTTATCTTACCAAAGTGTGGGATATATTCTCTCAGCAGGATTTCGTAAAGGAGCATGCTGGACAGATAAGCATAGAACTCGCTAACGAGCCAGTTAGCCTGAAGAATGCTAATGGCCAGGACGATGCCAAGGCTATGCACGATTTCTTCCAACCAATCGTAGATAAGATTCGTGCGAACGGATTCACTGGTATTATCTGGGTTCCGGGAACCACTTGGCAGCAGAACTATCGTGGTTATGCAGAATATCCTATCGAGGGCGAGAACATCGGTTATGCTGTTCACGACTATTGCGGATGGTATGGATGCAGCGATGATAACCCCGATCCACAGAACAAGATAAAGAACTTCCACGAGTCGGTGCCTGTGATAGATTTCGCTCCGGTAATCATTACCGAGGTTGACTGGAGTCCGGTTAATCCTGATGCCAAAGGACACTATAATGAGAGCGGCGCATGGGTACAGCCCAACTTTGGTACATGGGCTACAGGTTCTACCTCGAAGTGGGGTAAGGCATATAAGACTATGCTTGACTACTTCGGCAATATCTCTATGACACTCTCTGGTACCGGATGTCTGATAGACGAGGATAAGCTCCTATCAACAGGCAAGGTATATCCCGCCTTCGATGGTAACGAAGAGGCTTGCGGTAAGGCTTGTATGGACTGGTATGCCGAATACTATGATGTGAACAGACCTCATGATGATAATGAGGAAGAGACTGGCGAATTCTATACAATTAATTCGTTGGAGGCAGAGAAGGAGTCGTTTGACCTGAAGATTGGTGATAATACAATGCTCTCTTTGAAATTGCTATATGCTGATGGTCATACAAAGGATATATCTGGCGTGGCTGATTATGAAATCGATGATCCAACGGTAGTAAAGGTAAAGAATGGCTATCTTTGTGGTCTGAAGAGTGGCGAGACTGTAGTTAACGCTTCATATGACGTACAGGGTAAGACTTGGAAGAAATCTTTCTCTATTAAGGTGACGGGAGTTAGTCTTAGCGACTTTACTGCTCTCAGCAGTCTGTCGGAGATAACATCAAAGCCTTTTGCTATCGTCAATAGGGAGAATCAGAAGATGTTCTACGGATCTGATAATCAGAATCTTGGCTTTAGTCCAGCAATAGAGGTTATCAACAATAAGAAGATAAATGGCTATATGTTTAAGGCTGAGCCCGTTTCAGGTCGTAGTGGTTGCTATCTGCTCCGCCTGATGACACTGAGCGGCTCGGCATACAGTATCTGGGGAAGTCCTGGCTATCTGAACTCGCAGCCTGCTACAGGTGGTTGCTGCTTCATCCTGGGATTGAAGGAACAGAATGGTCAGGATATCAAGGATGGTGCTGTATGGGAGATTAAATATGAGGAAGGCAATGGCTTTACCCTGAAGAATGTGGGTACGGGCAAGTATCTTAACGATAACAATGCCGCCAAATATAGCTCGCCTGCCTATATGGACTTCCTGAAGGCTGGTGGCACAACGGGCATAAATGCTGTAGAGCGTACAGTGGTTGACAACGATGCTGTATATACTCTGCAGGGACGTAAGGTGGCTACACGTGACCAGTGGAACTCGCTGCCTCGTGGCATTTACATCGTAGGTGGAAAGAAGATAATCAAATAATAACAATATATCAACACAATCATTATGTATCAATCAAAATTAAAAACCATCATGCTGGCAGTTGCACTGCTCGTATTGCCTGCAAGCATGGCGGCCCAGAAAAAGAAGGCCGCTCCAAAGAAGAAGGCTGCTACCGAACAGGTGAAGCCTGCCGATCCTAATTTCTACATCTTCCTCTGTTTCGGTCAGTCGAACATGGAGGGTGCAGCACGTCCTGAGGCTCAGGATCTGAAGAGTCCTGGTCCACGATTTGTGTGGATGCCAGCTGTAGACTATCCTGCAACAGATAAACTGCCTGCCCGCAAGATGGGTGAGTGGTACGAGGCTATCCCACCACTCTGCCGTCCTAATACAGGTCTTACTCCTGCCGACTGGTTCGGTCGAACTCTCGTTGCCTCGTTGCCCGAGAATATTAAGATAGGTGTAATCCACGTTGCTATCGGTGGTATCGATATCAAGGGATTCCTGCCCGACAGCATCAAGGACTATGCCGAGAAGAAGGCTCCGGGTTGGATGAAGGGCATGCTTGCCGCTTACGACAACAACCCCTACGAGCGCTTAGTAACTCTGGCCAAGAAGGCTCAGAAGGATGGTGTAATCAAAGGTATACTGATGCACCAGGGCGAGACCAATACCGGCGACCCAAAGTGGGCTGGTATGGTTAAGCAGGTTTACGACAACCTGTGTGGCGATCTGAACCTGAAGCCTGAGGAGGTTAACCTCTATGCAGGAAACATCGTTCAGGCTGATGGTAAGGGCGTATGCATCGGTTGCAAGAAGCAGATCGACGAACTCCCATTGACACTCCACACCTCTCAGGTTATTTCATCTGACGGTTGTACCAACGGTCCTGACCGTCTGCACTTCGATGCTGCAGGTTATCGTGAGCTGGGGTGCCGTTATGGCGAGGCTGTGGCCCGTCATCTTGGTTTCGAGCCAAAGCGTCCGTTTATCGAGATGCCTAAGAAGATTGAGGTTCCTGCCGATGCATTCATCGCTGAGACCACTATCGAGGGCAACCAGTTCCCTAAGGTCGACAAGCAGAACCGTGCTTACTTCTATATCAATGCTCCACAGGCCCGTAAGGTAGTTGTAGACATCTGCAGCAAGAAGTACGACATGCAGCCTGATGGTAAGGGTGGATTTATGGCCGTTACCGATCCTCTGCCTGTAGGATTCCACTACTACTTTATGAATGTAGATGGTATCAACTTCATCGATCCAGCAACCGAGACATACTTTGGTTGCAACCGCGAGTCGGGTGGTATCGAGATTCCTGAAGGACCAGAGGGCGACTACTATCGTCCACAGCAGGGTGTACCTGCAGGATGTGTTCGTAGCATCTACTACTTCAGCAAGGAGCAGAACAAGTGGCGCCATGCTATGGTTTACACTCCCGCTGAGTATGAAATCGCCAAGAATGCCAAGAAGCGCTACCCTGTGCTCTATCTGCAGCATGGAATGGGCGAGGGTGAGACAAGCTGGACTCTGCAGGGCAAGATGCAGCACATCATGGACAACTCAATCGCTAAGGGGGAGGCTGTTCCTATGATCGTAGTTATGGAGAGCGGTGATATCAAGGCTCCATTCGGTGGCGGTTCTAACCGTCAGGGTATGAGCACATATGGTAACTCATTCTATCCTGTACTACTGAATGACCTGATTCCTTATATCGATCAGAACTTCCGCACTAAGAGCGACCGTGAGAACCGTGCTATGGCAGGATTGTCATGGGGTGGTCATCAGACATTCGATATCGTACTTAACAATCTCGATAAGTTTGCCTGGATGGGTACTTTCAGCGGTGCTATCTTCGGTCTCGACGTTAAGACTGCCTACAATGGTGTGTTTGCTAACGCCGACGAGTTCAACAAGAAGATTCATTACATGTATATGAACTGGGGTTCTGAGGACTTTATCAAGAGCGGCGATATAGTTAAGCAGCTCCGTGAGCTTGGCGTAAAGGTTGACTCAAGCGAGTCAGCAGGCACTGCCCACGAGTTCCTGACCTGGCGTCGTGGACTCCATGAGTTCATTCCACATCTGTTCAAGAAGTAAAAGTAATCAACCTATATTTATAAAAACCTTATTTAGGGCGCCCCTGTCAGACTCCATCTGCAGGGGCGCTAATTATTCTTAATGGTACATATAATAAAGTTTATGATACTTATGGAATAGAGTGTTTGGGGGAAATGTAGTACCTTTGCACCCGAAATGATTAAATATATAACAAAAACCAATTAGCAAATATGAAGAAAATTTTTTTAGCGTTATCGCTTATCGCCGTTAGCATGAGTGCTTCGGCTCAGTGGGGACGTCCTGTTGACTATGCTGCAGGCCCCGGACTTAAGGATGCTTACAAGGATTATTTCACAATCGGTGTGGCTGTGAACAAGTTCAACATCTCTGATCCTGTTCAGACCGCAATTATCAAGAAGCAATTCAGCAGCGTGACTGCTGAGAATGCTTGGAAGCCAGGAGAGATTCATCCGAAAGAGGGGGTTTGGAACTTCGGTTTAGCCGACAGTATTGCCAACTTCTGCCGTGAGAACGGTATAAAGATGCGCGGTCACTGTCTGTGCTGGCACTCTCAGTTTGCCGACTGGATGTTCACCGACAAGAAGGGCAAACCAGTAAAGAAGGAGGTGTTCTACCAGCGTCTGCGTGAGCATATCCACACCGTAGTAAACCGCTATAAGGATGTAGTATATGCTTGGGACGTAGTGAATGAGGCTATGGCCGACGACAACATGATGTTCCGTGGCTTCCGCCCTGGTGTTAAGCCCAGTCCATATCGTCAGAGCAGACATTTTGAACTATGTGGCGACGAGTTCATCGCAAAGGCTTTTGAGTTTGCACGTGAGGCTGACCCAACAGGTGTGCTGATCTACAATGACTACAGCTGTGTAGACGAGGGAAAGCGTGAGCGTATATATAATATGGTGAAGAAGATGAAGGACGCTGGTGTGCCCATCGATGGTATCGGTATGCAGGGTCACTACAACATCTACTTCCCTGATGAGGATCAGCTTGAGAAGGCTATCAACCGTTTCAGCGAGATCGTTAATATTATCCACATCACTGAGCTCGACCTGCGTACTAACACTGAGAGTGGTGGTCAGCTGATGTTCTCACGTGGTGAGGCTAAGCCACAGCCTGCTTATATGCAGACTCTGCAGGAGGACCAGTATGCTCGTCTGTTCAAGGTCTTCCGCAAGCATAAGGACGTGATCAAGAACGTTACATTCTGGAACCTGAGCGATAAGGATTCTTGGTTGGGTACCAACAACCATCCTCTGCCATTCGACGAGAACTTCAAGGCAAAGCGTTCACTTCAGATTATCCGCGACTTCGATCCTGTGCTCGATGCTCATCAGCCAAAGGAGGACTTCGTGCCCAACTCAATGAACCAGCCTGGTCAGGAGTATCCAATGGTTAACTCTGAGGGTTATGCCCGTTTCCGTGTTGTGGCTCCAGATGCCAAGTCGGTAATCGTAAGTCTTGGTCTTGGTGGTCGTGGTGGTACCGTATTGCGCAAGGATAAGAATGGTGTTTGGACTGGTACAACAGATGGTCCAATGGATCCTGGTTTCCACTACTATCATCTGACTATCGACGGTGGCGTATTCAACGATCCTGGTACAAACAACTACTTCGGTTCTTGCCGTTGGGAGAGTGGTATCGAGATTCCTGTAGCCGATCAGGACTTCTACGCTTATCGCAAGGATATCAATCATGGTAACATCCAGCAGGTAACATTCTGGAGCGAGAGCACTGGTAAGATGCAGACTGCCAATGTATATCTGCCTTATGGCTATGGAAAGATGGTGAAGGGCAAGAACGGTAAGATGACACAGGAGCGTTATCCAGTACTGTATCTGCAGCATGGTTGGGGTGAGAACGAGACTAGCTGGCCTGTACAGGGTAAGGCTGGACTCATCATGGACAACCTGATTGCTGATGGCAAGATCAAGCCTTTCATTGTAGTTATGGCTTACGGTCTGACCAACGACTTCAAGTTTGGTACAATCGGACGTTTCGAGGCTAAGGAGTTTGAGAAGCTGCTCATCGATGAGCTGATTCCTCATATCGACAAGAACTTCCTGACAAAGGCCGACAAGTGGAACCGCGCTATGGCTGGTCTGTCGATGGGTGGTATGGAGACAAAGCTCATCACCCTGCGTCGTCCTGAGGTGTTCGGATACTGGGGACTGCTGAGTGGCGGTACCTATATGCCAGAGGAGATTAAGGATCCAAAGGCCGTGAAGTACATCTTTGAGGGATGCGGTGACAAGGAGAATCCTGAGGGCATCAATAAGAGCGTTGAGGCTCTGAAGGCTGCTGGATTCAAGGCCGAGGGTCTGGTATCTGAGGGCACTGCTCACGAGTTCCTGACATGGCGTCGTTGCCTCGAAAAGATGGCTCAGAGCTTGTTTAAATAACAAAAAAGTGCGAAAAAAGTGCGTTTTTCGACACATTGAAACAAAATCTAAAGTAATTGTAACAATAGAGTAAATGAGTTTCGAAAAAATGCACTAACTTTGCACCCAGATAAGATAAAGAATCGGTTAAAATTGTTTTAGTTATATTAGTAGTTAGTAGTTTTTCCTTCCCTGGGACATAGAAAAGCGTTTCTTGTCCCAGGGTTTTTCTTTTTATTTGCACTATCTTTGAGACTTTGTCTCTAAGATAGACTGCATCTCGGAAATAAAAATAAATCACGATTTATTTTGTATTTCTCTCGATTTGTACTATCTTTGCAGGCAAAATTAAACCAATAATAGCAAAATGAAACGATTACCAACCATTTTGATTGCAATCTGTTGTGCAGTCGTAGTTAATGCCCAGCATCATAAGCTGTGGTATAGTAAGCCTGCCAGCCAGTGGTTAGAGGCATTGCCCGTGGGAAACTCACACCTTGGGGCAATGGTGTATGGCGGTACTGATGTAGAGCAGATTCAACTGAACGAGGAAACATTCTGGAGTGGTTCACCCCATGACAACAACAGTCCTGCTTCGAAAACCGTTTTAAAAGATGTTCGTAAACAGATATTCGAGGGCAAGGAACAGGTTGCTGACACGCTGATAGGCCGCTATTTCTTTAAAGGTCCTCATGGTCAGAAATACCTGTCGCTGGGTGATCTGAAGTTGTCGTTCAACTATAAGAGCAAGTCGGCGCCTACAAACTATCGTCGTGAGCTGAGTCTGGCTGAAGCAGTCAATACAACCAGTTTCGATATAGACGGAGTGCATTATGAGCGTAGTGTCTTTGCATCATTGGCCGACAATGTGGTCGTGGTACAGATATCTGCCAGCAAGAGTAAAGCACTTAACTTTATGGTGGACTATGTGCGCTATGATGAGCCCGTAAAAGGAGATGCTATCGATAAGCATGAATTTGCCTATAATATTAATAATGTAGAGCACGAGGGTATCCCTGGCAAGCTTACGGCAGAAGTAAGAGTGAAAGTTGAGGCTGATGGAAAAGTGGTTGATTCGGCCAGCGGTATGATGGTAGCCAATGCCAGTACTGCCACAATTATTATCACTGCTGCTACCAACTACGTAAACTATAAGGACATCAGTGGTAATCCTCTACTTAAGAACTCAAATACGATGGCTTCGATTAAGGGTAAAAACTATAAAACCCTATTGAAGCGCCACTTGCAGAAGTATCAGGAACAATACGACCGTGTATCGCTTACTCTGCCAAAGTCAGGAAACTCTGATTTGGAAACGGATAAACGTCTGGCTGCATTTGATGGTAGCGATCTGGATTTTGTGTCGCTGATGATGCAATACGGACGTTATCTGCTGATTTCATCATCGCAGCCAGGTGGTCAGCCTGCAAACCTGCAGGGTGTTTGGAATGACAAGAAGGATGCTCCATGGGATTCGAAATATACCATCAATATCAATGCAGAGATGAACTATTGGCCTGCACTGATTGGTAATCTGGCGGAAACACAAGAGCCGCTTTTCTCGATGATTCGTGACTTGAGTGTGACTGGAGCCAAGACTGCCCGTGTGATGTACGAATGTCCAGGTTGGGTGGCTCATCATAATACTGACCTGTGGCGTATTGCCGGTCCTGTCGACGGAACTACTTGGGGAATGTTCCCAACGGGTGGTGCATGGCTAACTACACACCTATGGCAGCACTACCTGTATACAGGCGATGTGTATTTCCTGAAGGAATACTATCCGATATTGAAAGGCGCTGCCGACTTCCTGTTGTCGTATATGCAGGAATATCCTAAGAATGGTGAGGTGAAGAAGGCTGCGGGTTGGCTGGTTACAGTCCCCACTGTATCGCCCGAACATGGTCCTGTGGGTAAGAATACTACGGTAACAGCTGGTTCGACAATGGACACACAGATAGTGTTTGATGTACTGTCGAGCACATTGAAGGCACATCAGATATTGGGATTGGACAATATCGTATATACCACAATGCTTACCAATGCGATTGCCAAGTTGCCACCAATGCAGATAGGACGTTATGGCCAGTTGCAGGAGTGGTTGATAGATGGTGATGATCCAAAGGATGAGCACCGTCATATTTCACATCTCTACGGACTGTATCCATCGAACCAGATTTCACCATATAGTCATCCCGAACTCTTTACCGCTGCTGCTAATACGTTGAACCAGCGTGGTGATATGGCAACAGGATGGAGCCTAGGATGGAAAATAAACTTCTGGGCACGTATGCTAGATGGTAATCACGCATTTAAGATCATCAAGAATATGATGAACGTGATACCTGCAACAACAGAGTGGGGACCACGAGGCGGAACCTATCCCAATCTGTTTGATGCCCACCCGCCATTCCAGATTGACGGAAACTTCGGTTGCTCGGCAGGTGTGTGCGAGATGTTGTTGCAGAGTCATGACGGTGCTGTACACCTGTTGCCGGCCCTGCCTGATGCCTGGTCTGAGGGAGAAGTGAAAGGACTCCGGGCTAGAGGAGCATTTACGGTCGATATGAAATGGGCTAAGGGAGAATTGACCGAGGCTGTAATCGTGTCGAAGATAGGAGGAACACTGCGCCTGCGTTCGTATGTACCTCTTAAGGGTGCCGGATTGGTAGAAGCCCAAGGCGAATGCGATAATGACCTGCTTAAGTCTGCCGTTATACGCGAGCCACTGAAATCGGAGGAGCTGAAAGACTTTAAGACTCTGCCCATAAGAAAGGTTTATGAGTATGACGTGGTAACAAAGCCTGGAAAAGTGTATAAAGTTTATAGACATTAAAGATTAAACATTGAATATTAATGAAGTATCAACTATTACTTACAATTGCGTTATGTGCTGGATTAACGGCTTCGGCACAGAAACTGCCTTACCAGAATCCCAACCTTTCTGCTAAGGAGAGAGCAACAGATTTATGCAGTAGACTTACGCTAGAAGAGAAGGCTATGCTTATGCTCGACGAGAGTCCTGCTATCCCAAGACTGGGTATCAAGAAGTTCTTCTGGTGGAGTGAGGCTCTGCATGGAGCCGCCAACATGGGTAATGTGACCAACTTCCCAGAGCCAGTTGGTATGGCTTCATCATTTAATCCCGATCTGGTTTATAAGGTGTTCGACATCGCCAGTACCGAGTTCCGTGCCCAGTACAACCATCGTATGTACGACCTGAAAGGCGAGGACATGAAGATGCGAAGTCTGTCGGTATGGACCCCTAACGTAAACATCTTCCGTGATCCCCGTTGGGGACGTGGTCAGGAGACTTATGGTGAGGATCCGTATCTTACAAGCGTTATGGGAGTACAGGTGGTAAAGGGCCTGCAGGGACCTGAAAATGCAAAGTATCGTAAACTCTGGGCTTGTGCCAAGCACTATGCCGTGCATAGCGGTCCTGAGTACACACGTCATACAGCAAATCTTACTGATGTGTCGCCCCGCGATTTCTGGGAGACATATATGCCGGCCTTCAAGACACTGGTTCAGGATGCCAATGTGCGTGAGGTGATGTGTGCTTACCAGCGTCTGGATGATGATCCATGCTGCGGTTCAACTCGTCTGCTCCAGCAGATACTGCGTGATGAATGGGGATTTAAATACCTGGTGGTGAGCGACTGTGGTGCTGTGAGCGATTTCTACGAAAATCATAAATCATCATCTGATGCCGTGCATGGTACATCTAAAGCCGTACTGGCTGGTACCGATGTTGAGTGCGGATTCAACTACGCATACAAGAGTCTGCCTGAGGCTGTTCGTAAAGGGCTGGTCTCGGAAGCAGAAGTAGATAAACATGTGATCCGTCTGCTCGAAGGTCGTTTCGACCTGGGTGAGATGGACGATCCCTCGCTAGTGGAGTGGTCAAAGATTCCATATTCAGCCATGTCTACCAAAGCATCGGCTAATGTGGCTCTTGATATGGCCCGTCAGACAATCGTTCTATTGCAGAACAAGGGTAATGTGCTGCCACTGAAGAAGAATGCCGAGAAGATAGCCATTATTGGTCCGAATGCCCATAACGAGCCAATGATGTGGGGTAACTATAATGGTACGCCAAACCATACTGTTACTATTCTTGATGGTGTTAAGACTAAGCAGAAGAAGCTGGTTTATATCCCTGGTTGCGACCTTACTAATGACAAGGTGATGGAGTGCCATCTGGCTACAGACTGTGTAACACCTGACGGAAAGAAGGGCTTGAAGGGAACATTCTGGAACAATACCGAGATGGCAGGTAAGCCATTTACCACAGAGTATTATACCAAGCCTGTAAATGTAACAACTGCTGGTATGCATGTATTTGCACCCAACCTGCCTATCGAGGACTTCTCGGCTAAGTATGAGACGACCTTTACAGCAAAGGAAGCTGGTGAGTATGTAGTGAATGTGGAGAGTACAGGTCATTTTGAACTCTATATCAACGGTGAGCAGAAATTCGTTAACCACATTTGGCGTGCTACACCAACACGTACCGTTCTGAATGCCGCAAAGGGACAGAAGTTTAATATCGAAGTCCGTTTCCAGACCGTTAAGACTTGGGGGGCCTCAATGAAGATTGATGTTGCCCGTGAATTGTCTATTGATTACCAGGAGACTATTGCAAAGTTGAAGGGAATCAATAAGGTAATCTTCTGTGGTGGTATTGCTCCGAGTCTGGAGGGTGAGGAGATGCCAGTAAACATCGAAGGTTTCAAGGGCGGCGACCGTACTAGCATCGAACTTCCAAAAGTGCAGCGCGAGTTCCTTAAGGCTCTGAAGGCTGCTGGCAAGACTGTGATATACGTGAACTGTTCTGGTTCAGCTATCGCTCTGAAGCCTGAGACAGAGACTTGCGATGCTATCGTGCAGGCATGGTATCCAGGTCAGGAGGGTGGAACTGCTGTTGCAGATGTTCTCTTCGGCGACTATAACCCAGGTGGTAAACTCTCGGTAACATTCTATAAGGACGACAGTCAGTTGCCTGACTACGAGGATTACTCGATGAAGGGGCGTACATATCGTTACTTCAATGATCCCCTGTTCGCCTTCGGTTATGGTCTCAGCTATACAACATTCGAGGTTGGCGAGGCAAATGTAAAGGGCGAGAAAGGTTACTACGAGGTGACTGTGCCTGTTGCCAACAAGGGACTGCGCAACGGAACAGAGACTGTACAGTTGTATATCAGAGACCTTAGTGATAAGGAAGGTCCGCTGAAGTCGCTTCGAGCTTTCAAACGTGTGGAAGTGAAGGCTGGACAGACAGCTACAGCCACTCTGAAACTTACACCTAAGAGCTTTGAGTTCTGGGATGCAGAAACAAACACAATGCGAACAAAGCCCGGAAAGTATGAGATACTCTACGGAACCAGTTCACAAGACAAAGATCTGAAGAAAATAGCCATCACTCTTTAGTGGTGGCTATTTTTATTCTGCGGTATATTAATGCTATAGCTATGGATAATACACCAAGTAAACATCCTATAATAGCTATTTGCCAATAATCTATTACTCTGGTGCTCTTCATCTTTTCCCAGATTTCACGAATCACCTCCTGACGGTCTCCGCTGTCACGAAGGAAGCTACAGCGTTCTATTGTGCTTAGTTTAGGGTACATGACACTGTCTACATGTACAGCAGCGGCATCAGGGCCGAAGAAATAGCTGAGATCGATGGCCTCCTTGATGCTATTGTCGGTAACTGCTTTCAGTATCTCTGGCGATGCTATCGCAGAGCTATAGCCTGTCTCTTCCATACACAGCAGGGCTATGTCTGGTCGGCAAAGGAAATTAATCCAATAGCTTGCAGCCTCAGGATTCTTTGCGCAGGAAGGGATTACCCAGCAGTCAACCCAACAGTCGCTGCCCTCCTGTGGTACGACATACTGCAGGTCTATGCTTTCGCCAGCTTCGTCCATTGCCCATCTGGCATCGCCATTCCATGTCACGCTGAGCCAGTTGCTGCCGTCGGCCATCATACGTTTATCTTCTTCTACGCCAAAGCTTTTCATTTGTGGACGAGCTTTGGAAAGCAAGTCTTCAACGATGGCGATGTTACGGTTGGTCATATACTCTGCCAGCAGATTACGGTTGGTAGCACCGCTCTTTACGTCGTCGTAGTAGGCATAATTGATGAATACGTTATATATATCGCTGAAAGAGTCTTTCATTATTACCTTTTTGCGGAACTTAGAGTCGAAAAGAAATCGCCAGCTGTAGACTTCCTCTGGCTTTACGTATTTTTTGTTGATAAGTACGCCAGTGGTACCCCATAGGTATGCTACGGTATAGTCTTTTGCGGATAACCCCTGATTCTCGCCAATATGCTTAAGGAGTCCGTCGATAAAGGGAGATGTATATTTCATCCAATTGGGAATGCCCTTCTCAACAAAGCTGGTGTCGATGGGGCTGAGGATACCATGCTTCATCATTCGTTCTGCCAGATACTCTGGAGGACAGAAGATGTCGAAATCAGCCTGGCCATTAAGAATTTGCGCAAACATATCTTCAGGATAGTCGTAGGTGGTATATTCCACCTTTATGGTGTTACCGGTAACTTCCTTATACCATTGTTCAAACTTCTCGATGACGCCAACTCCTATATACTCGTCCCAATTGTAGACTTTCAGAATTTGTTGACGATCATTCTGTGCCTGAATGCCTAGCATGCAGAGCATAGAGACAAAGATGGCTAATAGACGTTTCATATGTCCCTCCTTCTTTTGGGGATTATCTTTCTTCGTGCTCCTTCATGTAGTCGCGTGGCGACATACCATAGAACTTCTTGAATACGGTAGAGAATGACGCAGAATTTGCGAATCCGCATGCATACATAACCTCGGTTACGTTCATACCTTGGTTGGCCAACAGCTGTGCTGCTTTCTTCAGACGTATGTTACGGATAAAGTCGTGAGGAGTCTGGCCTGTGAGGTCCTTCATCTTGCGGTGCAGGTGTACACGGCTTATTCCTACGGTATCTGCAATCATATCGACGCTTAGGTCGGAGTTGTTCAGGTTCTTATTGATGCATTCCATAATGCGCTCCAACAGTTTCTCGTCGGGCGATTTCAAACGGATTTCGTCAACTTGTTCTTCAAGGTTGTCGTTGCGCTCGTACTTCAGGCGCAGCAGGCGATGCTTGTTGATGAGGTTGATGATGGTGCGTCGCAGGATTTCCATATTGAATGGCTTGACGATATACGCGTCGGCACCGGTTTCCAAACCTTCGAGTTTGTCTTCATCGCGACTCTTTGCTGTAAGCAGAACCACAGGAATGGAGTTGGTATTCGGGTTGGTCTTGAGTCGTGTACACAGAGTGTTGCCGTCCATTTCGGGCATCATGATGTCGCTAAGTACAAGGTCGGGCTGGGTACGGATAATCTCCCCAAGGGCCTCGCGACCATTTGTACATGCATGCACATCGTATTCCTCCGAGAGTTCTTTTTCAAGATAATTACGTATCTCTTCGTCGTCTTCAGCGATAACCAGAGTCATTCTGCGGTTCTGTGACATCATGTCGGCCATTGGTGTGATCTCCTCCTCCGGTTCTGGTTCCTCAAGCATCAATTCTGGAGTGGTGGTGTCTGTGGTGTCGTCATCGAGAAGTATCTCGTCTGGATTTAAGTGACTGTTGCCCATTGGGATATTGATAACGAACTCACAGCCCTTTTCAAGGTTGTGTACGTTTATAGTACCATGATGGAGCTCTACCAGCGAACGGGTAAGATCTAATCCGATACCTGTTCCAACATAACGGTCGTTCATTGATGTTGGAGTCTGATAGAATCGGTCGAATATCTTGTTAATCTTATCCTCAGGTATTCCTTCGCCATTATCGTAGATGGCGATGGTGGCCGATTCGGCATTGTGGGTCAGGCGGATGCCAATCTCACCGCCGGTAGGGGTGTATTTGAAAGCGTTCGAGAGTACATTCATAAATACCTTATCGAAGTTCTGACGGTCAATCCAGACCGGAATATCCTCGCTGTCGTGGTTGAACAGGAAGGTTATCTGCTTGGCTTTAGCTTGGTTGTCGAAGAGGTTGTAGATATCCTTTACGAATCCTACAAGATTTGTCTCGCGCATTCGCATCTGCATCTGTCCCTTATCAATCTTACGCAGGTCCATCATCTGGTTTATCAGACTGAGTATTCGTTCTGCATTACGTCTTATAGTCTCGTAGACGCCCCTTCTGTTGGGGTCGTTATCGGTCTTGATAAGTGATAGCAAAGGAGTTATGATTAGAGTCATAGGAGTGCGGATCTCGTGACTAATATTCATAAAGAAGCGCAGTTTGGCTTCTCCCATCTCTTCGGCGTGTATATGAGCTTGAAGGCGCAGTTTATCTTGCTCCTTGTGGCGGCGGTAAGTCAGGTACTGCCAAATGAACAGTCCTACTATTACAGCATAGAAGAAATATGCCCATGCTGAGCGATACCACGGACTATGTATGACAACAGTAAACTCCCTGATTGGTGTTTCTACATTGTTGCGCTCGGCCTTAACCCTGAATTTGTAGGTGCCCTGAGGCAGGTGGGAGAGGGTAAGGATGTTTATACCAGGCTGGAGTCTGTTGAAAGGTTCTCCATTGATGCTATATAAATAAGATATGTGTTCCGGGTTCTCGTAGGTAAGTGTCGAGAACTGGATGGAGAATGTATTATCGTTGTAACTAAGTTCAAAGCGGTCGCTGGCGATGATAGCTGTATCTGTAACCAGATAACTACCGGAACGCGTGGCTCTGTTTACCTGTTGGCCGTTAATGGAGAATGATGTCAGTTTTACTTCAGCCTCCCATTTGCTTGGAGAAATGTTGTGTGAATCGAACCATGTGATACCAGCAGTTCCACCCATCGCGAGCATTCCGCCAGAGCTAATAAATGATGCACCGTCGCTGAACTCATTACTTTGCAGACCGTCATCGGCAAAATAGTTTTGCCATAGGTCTGATTTTGGAGTATAGCAGCTCAGGCCATGGTCTGTACCTATCCAGAGTCGTCCTTGTGGGTCTCTCTCGATGGTTGCGATGCCATTGTCAGCTAATCCGTTTTCGCGGGTGTACTGTTTGGTCTCATGCGAAATAAGATCATAGCAGTATAATCCCTCGTTGGTGCCATACCATATCTTTCCGTCGTATTCGCGAGTGATTCTTACAGGGGTACTGTAGTTGAGACAGTTCATACCGAAGGTCTTGGTCCAGCTATTCTCTGAAATGTCCAAACAGCAAAGGCCCATAGTGGTTGAAGCATATACGCGTTTACCATCGGGCGAAAGATTAATTTGCGAGATATAGTCGTTGGTGATACTATTTATCTTTCTATCCTTCTCGCTTCCTGGTTTTTGTTTGTATTGAGCAATAATATGTCCGTCGGAGGCATCCATGTGAATGACTCCGTGTTTCATTGTTGCAAGCCATAAACTACCATCGCCAGCAATTGCTATATCCATTACAATAAGGTGTGGATCCTGTGGGAATGGAATCCTATGGTATTGGAAACTGACTGGGTCAATCCAACCAATTCCTTCGCGGTACGAACCTACCCATATGCGTCCGTCAGTGCCTTCGGATAATGACATTACTACCGAAGGAACCTGATCATTAAGGTGTTTTACCCCTTTTGAGTGATAATCGTAGCAGTAAAGTCCGTCCTTGTCAGTTCCTACCCATATACGCATTTTACTATCCAGGACTACACTTACCACGCATGCGGTACCAAGGATATTGCGAGCACCAAGTTTGTGACCCATATAGTTGAAACCTTTAAACGAGATGGGTTGCATGAATATACCCTTCTGAAGCAATCCCAGCCACAAGTTGCCACTCTTATCCTCGGTGATGGAATACACTTTACTATTAGATAGGTCAACCTCGAGCGAGAAGAAAGGGTTGATTATGAGTTCCTTGGATCTGGAATCATAAAGGGCGACGCCTTTTCCGTCGTATCCGATGACAATCATGCCATCGTGATCGCAGAACAATGCAGAAACGGAGTTGTTGCCTGTCTCGTCAATATGTACGAATGAGTCGTTCTGCATACGAAATACACCGCCATTTGTTGTTCCTGCGTATACGATGCCGTCGGCTCCTTCGCAAAGACAAGTAAACAATAGATCAGGATTCTCCTTCAAGTATCTTTTTACTTTCTTTCCGTCGTATGAGATAAGTCCCATATTGTCGGTAACAATCCACAGAACTCCCATTCTATCCTCAATCATACTGTTTATGGTATGAATGGATGCCAAGGGCCCCTTCTCCTGGCAGGCAGTCTTCTGATCTTTGAATTTCATAAGCCCCAGACCCGACGTGCCGACTAGTACATCGCCATTGGCGCGCTCAAGGAAACAGTTAGGGTAACTATGACCAGGATTTCCGTCTTTGTCGAGCATGGTGACGTTATGGAACTTGTTGCCGTCCCACGTCTGCAAGGCTCCGTACATTCCGAAGTAGAATATACCTTTCTTATCTTGCATCATGTTGTTCACATAATTGCTGGCAAGAGTACGGTCGTGTTCATTTTCTTTCTTGAATACACGGAACTGATAGCCGTCGTAGCGGTTGATTCCGTTACGGGTGGTTGCCCAAAGAAATCCCTCGTTGTCAAGATAGACTTGAGTGACAAAACTACTCGACAATAATTGATTGTCAGTACTAAAGAACTTTCCCCTTTGGGCGAAAGCACTCGTCGAGATGAATATTGAAGCTAGTGTCAGTATAAACTTTGCTCGCATTGTTTCGTTAGTAATTATATGGTCGCGTTAGTTGTTTATTTGTTGCAAAGATAGTGTATTTTTTGTGATGTAACAAAGAAAAGTTACAAAAATTAAACTTTTTGATACATTTAATGTGGGTTTAGTCCTAAAAAAGGGCTATCTTTGCCGAAAATTATCGAATTTGTAACATTTAGGATTATGATTAAACGACAATCTTTGTGTAAGGTATTTGTAATTTTAATGCACTCTTGGGGTGCTATCGATATGATGGCTGCCGACCAGTTTGTTTTGTTTCAACCATCATCTGATGCGTTGCAGTTGAAAAACCTTACTGTAGGATTTGGGGATAATGAGCACAGTTGTGTCCAGATTGCTGCCCAGAATCTTCTCACGGATTTCGAGAAGGTAACAGGTAAGAAGGCAACAAAGTCTACCAATGAAGTAGAGGTTCTGATAGGCACAGTGGGTGTAAATACTCAAATCGACCAATGGGTTAAGCAGGGACTGCTGCGCGACCTTAAGGGCAAGACCGAGAAATACATAATCAAAACTATAGGTAATCAGTTGGTTGTTGCCGGTAGTGACAAGCGAGGAACGGTTTATGGAATATATGAACTTTCCAAGCAGATAGGTGTATCTCCATGGTGCTATTGGGCCGATGTTCCTGTTGATAAGCATACCTATTTATATATTAAGAAAGGTGAGTATACGGATGGTGAGCCTGCTGTTCGCTATCGTGGATTGTTCCTTAATGATGAGGCTCCTTGTCTTACCACTTGGGTAAAGAATACTTTTGGAACAGATTTTGGTGGTCATAAGTTCTATGAGAAGGTATTTGAACTTATACTACGTTTGAAGGGAAACTATCTGTGGCCTGCTATGTGGGGATGGGCGTTTTATGCTGACGATCCTGAGAACTTGAAAACGGCAGATAATATGGGCGTTATGATGGGAACATCGCATCATGAACCTATGGCTCGCAATCATCAGGAGTATGCTCGTCATCGCAAGGAATGGGGAGCATGGAACTATTCTACCAATAAGACAAACCTTGATCGTTTCTTCCGTGAGGGTATTGAACGTATGAAGAATACTGACGACATCGTAACAATCGGTATGCGTGGCGATGGTGATGAGGCTATGGGTAATAGTACAGATACCCGACTTCTGGAGAATATTATCAATAATCAGCGTAAGATTATAAAAGAAGTTACCAAACGTCCTGCTAAAGAGACTCCGCAGATCTGGGCTCTTTATAAAGAGGTGCAAGACTACTATGATGCCGGTTTGCGTGTGCCAGATGACGTTACAATTCTGCTTTGCGATGATAACTGGGGTAATGTGCGTAGAATCCCAACTGCCGAAGAGAGAAAACGTAAAGGCGGGTGGGGACTATATTATCATGTAGATTATGTAGGTGCCCCTAGAAACTCAAAGTGGATTAACGTGACACCTATCCAGAATATGTGGGAACAGCTTCAGCTGGCTTATAATGGCGGTATTCAGAAGTTGTGGATTCTGAACGTGGGTGACCTTAAGCCTATGGAGTATCCTATCCAGTTGTTTATGGATATGGCATGGAATCCATCAAAATACAATGTGGATAATCTGCTCGACCATACACGTGAATTCTGTGCAGAGAGTTTCGGTGAGGCGAATGCAGATGAGGCTGCTTCTATCCTGAACCTTGTGTGTAAGTATAACGGTCGCATCACTTCGGAAATGCTTGATGCCTCAGTATATACTTGTGATGAGTTTGAACGTGTAGTAAATGAGTATTGCGCCCTTGAGGCTAGGGCTTTGCGCTTGTATCTGAACCTCGATTCTGAGTGTCAGGATGCATATCGTCAGATAGTGCTATTCCCTGTACAGGCCATGGGCAATATCTATGAAATGTATTATGCTCAAGCTATGAACCTGCAACTTGCAAAGGATGGAGATCCTGACGCCAACTTGTGGGCAGATCGTTGTCGTGAGGCCTTTAAGCGCGATTCGTTGCTTTGCCTGCATTATAATAAGGTAATGGCTGGCGGAAAATGGGACGGTATGATGATTCAGAAGCATATCAGTTACAGAACATGGAACGATAACTACCGTGCAGACGTGTGTCCGAGACTTGTTACAGTTGCTGAACCAAAGAATGGTCCGGTGTTTACAGCTCGTGATGGTTACATAAGTATGGAGGCTGAACACACCTATACTCGTGATGATGCAAGTGGTGCAAAGTGGACTGTTGTGCCTTATATGGGTCGTACACTGAGCGGTATTGCGCTGATGCCATACACTGCATCTACAGATAATGCAAAGTTGACATACTGCTTCAAGGCGGAAAATGTGAAGACAGTGAAGGTGCATGTGGTTACCAAGTCGACGCTTGATTTCCTGGATAAGGGTGGTTTGGTTTACGATGTTGCCATCGATGGACAAACACCTGTAAGTGTAAACTTCAACAAGAATTTGAATGAGAAGCCAGAGAATATCTACTCGGTTTATTATCCAACTGTGGCAGGTAGAGTGGTCGAGAAGGTAATTGAGGTTTCGGTTGATGTTTCTAAGGATGTTCATAGCCTGACAATCCATCCTCAGGACCCAGGTATTGTGTTCGAGAAGATTGTTGTGGATCTGGGTGGTTATCAGAAGCAGTTCCTATTTGGAAAGGAATCTCCCAAAACATATTTGCAGTAGTGTAACATGCTGTAAAGTAAATGATACATATTGATAATCCTATTTCGTTTATTTGTTGTACCTTTGCGGCGTTAAACTAATAAACGAAATAAGATGATCAAGAAATCTACCGCTATAGCAGCAGTGATGCTGCTGGCAACAGGCGCGAAGGCACAGAATCCCTTCGTGCAGACTTGGTGTACTAGCGACCCTGCTCCGATGGTACACAACGGGACTATGTACGTATATACAGGCCATGATGAGGATGGTGCCGACTTCTTCTGGATGCAGGAGTGGCGTGTGTACTCTACTCAGGATATGGTAAACTGGCAGGACCATGGTTCGCCATTGGCTTTGGAGAGTTTCTCGTGGGCCGATGATCGTGCATGGGCTTCGCAGACCATCGAGCGTGATGGTAAGTTCTACTGGTATATCTGTGCTCACTCTAAGATATCGGGTGGTATGGCTATCGGTGTAGCTGTTGGTGACAGTCCTACAGGACCTTTCCGCGATGCTTTGGGTAAACCTTTGTTTGAGAACGGAAGTTGGGACCATATCGACCCGACAGTGTTTATCGATGATGATGATCAGGCTTGGTTGATGTGGGGTAATCCACAGGTATATTATCTTAAGCTTAACCGTGATATGATTTCATACGAAGGTGAGCTAGGCAAGTTGCCTATGACAGAAGAAGCCTTCGGCGGCCCGATGATGAAAGAGCGTGAGAAAGGAAAGACATATAAAGATAGTTATGTTGAAGGTCCTTGGCTTACTAAGCGTAATGGAACTTATCAATTGCTTTACGCGGCAGGCGGCGTGCCAGAGCACATTTCGTACAGTACTGCTCCATCTCCACTTGGTCCTTGGAAGTATGCAGGTGAGATTATGCCACTAAGCAATACCAATTCGTTTACAAACCACTGTGGTGTGGCCGACTTCAAGGGGCACAGTTATTTCTTCTATCACACAGGCAAATTGCCACAGGGTGGCGGATTCGGTCGTAGTGTGGCTGTAGAGGAGTTTAAGTACAATGCTGATGGCAGTTTTCCAACCATTTTGCCTACCGATGAAGGCGTGAAGCCTGTGGGCGAGTTTAATCCTTACCGCAAGGTTGAGGCAGAGACGATGGCATTCTCTAAGGGAATTAAGACCGAACAGAACGACGAGGTTGGCGTGTATGTTAGTGATATACACAACGGTGATTACATAAAACTGCAGAACGTTTGCTTCTGCAATAAGTTGCCTAGAACATTTACTGCACGTGTGGCAAGTGGACTGCGTGGCGGACAGATTGAAGTTCGTATTGATAGTATTAAAGGTAAGTTGGCTTGCAAACTTGAAGTTCCTGCCACAGGAGGTTGGGAGAAATGGCAGACTCTGACTGCCGATTTTACAGAACTAGTTAAGGGACGTCATGACCTCTATCTGGTGTTTAAAGGTCGTAAGGGTCCGAAGTTGTTCAACTTTGACTGGTGGGAGATGCGTGGATTGGAGCAGGTGAACATGCCGTTGTTCCAGACTAAGTATACTGCCGACCCATCACCATTGGTTGTAGGCGATACTTTGTTCCTCTATACATCACACGATGCATCACCCGAGGATATTCCCGATGAGAACGAGAAAAGTTCGGCAGGATTCTTTATGTACGACTGGTTGTTGTGGAGCACCACCGATATGGTAAACTGGACTGAGCACGGTGCCGTGGCTTCGCTTAAGGATTTCCCTTGGCGCAGTCGTGAGAACGGTGCCTGGGCCATTCAGACTGTAGAGCGTAATGGTAAGTACTATCTCTATGCTCCATTGCATGGACATGGCATCGGTGTACTTGAGTCTGATTCGCCTTACGGACCATTCAAGGATCCCCTGGGCAAACCTCTGGTATGGGATCAGAGCAACTGGTTTGATATTGATCCTTCGGTATATACCGATGATGACGGTCAGGCATATATGTACTGGGGTAATCCTCATACCTTCTGGGCAAAACTGGGTGAGGATATGACATCGCTCACAAGCGAGGTAAATAAGTTGCCTCATATCCCTAACTATCAGGAGGGACCTTGGTTCTACAAGCGTAATGGTCATTACTATCTTGGTTTTGCCTCGACCTGTTGCCCTGAGGCACTTGGTTATGCTATGAGCGATAGCCCTACCGGTCCTTGGGAGTGGAAGGGATACATTATGAAACCAACCCAGCGCGACCGTGGTAACCATCCGGGTATCGTTGATTATAAGGGACATTCGTATGTATTTGGTCAGAACTACGATCTGATGCATCTGGAGACCTTCGTTCACCACGAGCGTCGTAGTGTTTCGGCTACCGAGATAACCTATAATGCCGATGGAACTATCCAGGAGGTGCCTTACTGGTTGGATCAGAAACCTATGAAACAGTTGCATTGGCTGAACCCCTACAAGAGAGTTGAGGCTGAGACAATGGCTTGGGGCTATGGACTGAAGAGTGCCAAGATGGGTATAGAAAACACCGGTGTGGTGGCTGATATGCCAACATCTACAGGTAAGAAGAATATGTATATCTACGACATTAACAATGGTGAGTATATCAAGTTGCGTGGTGTTGACTTCGGTAAAGGTGCAAAGCAGTTCAATATCTCAGCAGCTTCGATTGGCGGCGTAACCGTAAATCTGCGTTTGGATAGCAATAAGGGGCCTGTAGTAGGTGCTGTTACTATCGGCAAGACAGGCAGTGTAGAGAAGTATCGTGTGTTCAGTGGCAAGGTTAAGAATGTTGCAGGTGTTCACGATCTGTACATTTGCTTTGACAAGGCTAGCGGCGATGTCCGTTTGGATTACTGGCAGTTTAAATGATTAACCAATAATAATTTTTAAAAATCTATTAGTAAATTGAAAAGAAAAAGTATCTTAGCTCTCGCGGCATCAGTAATGCTAATGAGCTCAATGACAATGTGTATGACAAGTTGTGTGGAAAATGACAATCCTGTAATTAAACCCGTCGATCCGAAGGAGCAATTTCATATCTACCTGTGTTTTGGACAGTCGAATATGGAAGGAAATGCAACCCCTGAGGCGATGGATAAAAAGGATGTAGATCCTCGTTTCCAGATGTTGGCTTGTGTGAACTTTAATAGCCCCAAGCGTACTATGGGCGAGTGGTATACCGCTACTCCTCCAATCGTAAGAGAAGGTACTGGACTTGGTATGGCCGATTATTTCGGACGTACAATGGTGAAGTGTCTTCCAGAGAATATAAAGGTAGGTGTAGTTGATGTTGCTATCGGTGGAACTAAGATTGAAGGTTTTATTTCAGAGGAAGTTGCCGATTATATCAAGCCTGAGGCTGATTGGTTGAAGAACTATTTCAAGGCTTATGACAATGACCCATACAAGCGTCTTGTAGATATGGCTAAGATTGCTCAGGAGTCTGGAGTTATTAAGGGTATCCTGCTACATCAGGGAGAAAGTAACAATACCCAGCAGGATTGGCCACAGAAGGTGAAGCTGATTTATGACCGTTTGCTGAATGACCTCAACCTGAATGCAGAGGAAACTCCACTGTTTGTAGGTGAGATGGTAAGTAAGCAGGAGGGTGGTGCATGCTGGGGCCACAATGCTGTAATTGCCAAGGTTCCATCAGTAATTCCTAACTCTTATGTTATCACATCAGCTAATTGTCCACAGAAGGGTGATGGACTGCACTTCACTGCTCAGGGCTATCGCATAATGGGTCAGCGCTATGCTAAGGCTGCTCTGGAGTTGATGGGTATCGATGCTGAGATAGAAGAGCCTGCAGCTCCAGCTACTGAGTTTGAACTTGATAGTAAGTTCACAAGTCTGAGCAGCATTGGTTCAACACCATTTGTTATCTATAACGAGGCTACTAAGATGGCTTTCTTTGGTTCTGATAATCAGAACTTGGGTTATGATGCTCTTTCTTCAGCATTACAGAAGAGCAATGCTACTATTGGCTTTAAACTGGAGGCAAGCGGAAATTATTATCTATTGCGTGCCATTACTCCCAATGACGACGAGTATAATATCTGGGGAGGTCCTGGTTATTTGAACTCACAGCCTGTTGACGGATGGTGTAGCTTTATCCTTGGATTGAAAGATCAGTTCGGACAGGATATGGAAAATGGCGCATTGTGGGATATCAAGTACGAGGAAGGCAAGGGCTTTACTCTGAAGAATGTTGGTACTGGTAAGTATCTGCAGGATGCTTCTCCTGCTAAGTATGACGAGCCAGCATACTTTAGTTTCTACAGTTACAAAGAGGCAAAGACTAAATGATGAAAAAAATACTATCAACCGTTTTGTTTTGTGCAGTGGCTTTATCGGCCACTGCACAGCAGACATTTGAGGTTAGTTATTTGGCAAAGAATGCCGTAAGGGTGAGACTCGCCGATAAGAAAACGAAGACCGCTTTGCCTGATTGGATATATGTGAAGCATGACAATCTGAAAAATGCTGATGTAAAGGCTATTGTTAAGGGCAATACATTGACAATTAAGAATAAGAAGGGTAAAATCGTTTTCAGTGCAACCAACCATCAACTAAAGGACGGTGAGGCTACGTTAACCTTTGATTCTCCTAAAGACGAGTGTCTCTTCGGATTGGGACAGTTCCAGGATGGATACAGTAATGTGCGTGGTCTTTCACGTCGACTAACACAAGTTAATACTCAGATTAGTATTCCGATGCTTATTTCGAGCAAGGGATATGGTGTGTTATGGAATAATTATGGCCTGACCGAGTTCAATCCATGTAATCAGAGTGTTAAGCTCGTTAAACAAGAAGGTACAGGTAAACGAGAGGTCGTAGATGTAACCTCAACCGAAGGTGGCAAACGCGAAGTGCGTGAGCGCCATATATTCGAAGCAAAGATAGAAATACAGGAAGCAGGCGATTATACCCTGTTGCTTGACGTTGGGCAGAAGATGGCTCGCAGACATAACCTTACTATTGATGGAAATCCCGTAATTGAGATGCAGAATCTATGGTTACCACCTACGGCATCAAAGATTGTGCATTTAGAAAAAGGTGTTCATCAGTTGTCGGCCGAACTTACCAAAGACGATCAACCTATACTATATTATAATAAGGTGAAGGATGTAACAACATTCCGTTCACCTGTGGCCGATGCTGTGGATTATACCGTGTTTGTAGGCAACCCCGATGAGATCATTGCAACCTATCGCCAACTTACTGGCGAGTGTCCTGAGATGCCTGAATGGGCATTGGGGTATATCCATTGTCGTGAGCGATTCCATTCGTCTGACGAGATACTGCAGACAGCTAACCGTTTCCGTAGTGAGAATCTACCCGTTAGCGTGATGGTACAAGATTGGCAGTACTGGGGTAAATATGGATGGAACTCTATGCGATTTGATGAGGAATTCTATCCCGATCCCAAAGCACTTACAGACAGCTTGCATAAGATGGATATGAAGCTGATGGTGAGCGTATGGTCGAAGATAGATAAGAACTCTGAGGTAGGCAAACAGATGGTGGCTGCCGATAATTATATCCCTGGTACAGACTGGATTGACTTCTTTAATCCAGATGCAGCTGCCGACTATTGGAAGAATTTTAAAGAACGCCTATTGCCTCTGGGTATCGATGCATGGTGGCAGGATGCTACCGAACCAGAGAATGACGATTTGCAGGGGCGAATGGTAAACAAAGGCAAGTGGAGTGGCGAACAGGTACGTAATGTATATCCGCTGCTGGTAAATAAGACTGTATACGAAGGACTTAAAGAGGCAGGTAAGGAACCAATGATACTTACCCGTTGCGGTTTTGCAGGGATCCAGCGATACGGATCTGCTATGTGGAGTGGCGATGTAGGTAACGATTGGGAGACCTTCCGCCGACAGATAACAGCCGGACTAGGTATGCAGGCTGCCGGAATCCCTTGGTGGACCTACGATGCCGGTGGTTTTTTCCGTCCTCAGAACCAGTATACTGACAGTGCTTATATCGAACGTATGTTGCGATGGATAGAGACTGCTGTTTATCTGCCACTGATGCGAGTTCACGGATATATGAGTAATACCGAACCCTGGAACTATGGTAAGGAGGCTCAGGATATTATTGCCCAGTGCTTGCAGGAGCGTTATCACTTGATGCCATATATCAAGCGTTGTGCAAAAGCCGTTTCGGAAGAAGGTGGTACACTGATGCGTCCGTTGGTTTTTGACTTTGCCAACGACGCTGAGGCTCTGAAGCAGAAATATGAATACATGTTTGGTCCATCACTCCTTATCAGTCCTGTTACTGAGCCAGGAGTTACCACATGGACAACCTATCTGCCCAAGAATGTAGAGGGGTGGACTGACTATCATACAGGCAAACATTATGATGGAGGCCAATACGTAACAACGGCCGTGACTAAAGCCTATATTCCAGTTTTTATTCGTGGCAAACAATTCACATACTAGCAACATAAACTTTAAACGTATGAAGACGAAATCAATTATTCTGTTACTCATGGCCTGTTGCATACAGGCAAAGGCCGGAACCATCACGAATGATGATGGAACCGTGACATTCCAGTACAAGAACGACCAGGCCAAAGAGGTTCTGGTAGATGTACAGTTTGCTGGGCGTAAACCCATGCAGAAAGATGCAAAGACGGGACTTTGGACAGTTACTCTTGGTCCGGCAGCCCCTGATATGTATCCCTATTGTTTCGTGGTTGACGGGGTTAGTATTATGGACCCAGACAATCCACAGTACTTCCCCAACGAGGGATTTAAGAACAGTCTGCTTGAGATAAAGTCGAAAGACGGACTGGCTCACGACATTAAAGATGTTCCCCACGGAACTATTGAGTATATACACTATTACTCGAAGAGTCTGGGTGGAACGAACAATGCCATCGTGTATCTTCCACCAAACTACATGATGAACTTCGACAAGAAGTATCCTGTGTTCTATCTAATTAGTGGAACAACAGATACTGAGGAGGTTTATTACAAGGTTGGTCGCGTAAACTACATTCTCGACAATCTGTTAGCCCAAAAGGCTGCCAAGGAGATGATTATCGTGCTGCCTTATGGTAATCCTACTAAGCTGCTTGCTGCTCCTGATGCTAATGGTGCTCCTCAGACACGATTCGGTGGCGATGTGTTCAGTAAGGATTTGATTAACGACCTTATGCCGTACATCGAGAAGAATTACCGCACCGTAAACAACAAGGATCATCGTGCTATCGGAGGTTTCTCACGTGGCGGTAATCAGGCCTTATTCAATGGACTGAGCAATCTCGACAAGTTTTCGTATCTGTGTAGCTACAGTTCGTTTACATCTACCGATATTCCAAATGTTTACGATAATGCTGACGATACCAACAAGAAGATTCGTCTGTTCTGGTTGGGCGTGGGTACCGATGACTTCCTGTATGGAAATGCTCGCGACTACATGGAGTTCCTTGATACAAAGGGAATCCGTAGTGTTAAGGAGTTTACCAATGACAAGTTCGGCCATACTTGGATGAATGCCAGGTATTTCCTGACCAAGACTCTTCCATTGCTTTTCAACAAGAAAGCATCAGAAGAGGCTATGAAGAATGGCGAGCCTGCTCCCGCTAAGACTGGCAAGGAACAGCAGTTTACCCCAGGCGTTATGGCACGACTCTTCCCCCGTCCAATCATCTCGCCAGAGTATACCGAGGATGGTATCATCTTCCGTTTTAAGGCTCCTGAGGCTAAAAGTGTTGAGTTAGAGTGTGAGATGTTGCCTGAGAATGTGGCAATGGAACGCGACAGCGATGGCGTATGGAGCGTGAAGATGAACGATTACCTGTTTGAAACCTTCAAGTACTGTTTCGTTGTTGATAGTATGCAGGTTACCGATCCAAGCAATATGTACATTTCGCCCGATGCTGGCTTTAAGTACAGCATTGCCGACAATCCAAAGTCGCCATTCAACTTTGCTTCGCAGGGTGAAATCAGTCATGGTCGTGTAAGCTACGACTTTACACGTAATACAGCATTCTATACATCTGGCAATATGCGTATGGGAGTGATGCCTGCATTTATCCAACTGATTCCTGCTGAGGGTGAGAGTGTAGAGAGTTGGTTTAAGGTTGGTGGTGCTGATGCCATTGCCGACCGTATGATTGCCGACGGAAAGACAAAACCATGTATGATTACTGTCAGTGCTACCGATTTCAGTCAGCAGCAGGGCGGTATGCAGATGCCTGGTTTCAAGATGAACAAGCTTGATGCCAACGACTATCCTACATGGAGTCAGCGTCGCAGAGCACTTGTAAAGCTTCTGCTTGATATCAAGAAGCAACCAGATCCAGAGTTCCCTGCTATGGGTGGAGGTTTTGGCGGCGGCTTTGGCGGTGCTCCTCAGATGTAAAATGACAAAAAGATTAGACTTATGAAACTTATATCAACTATGTTTTTGTGTTGTGCTGCCCTCTGTGCTAATGCGCAGAAGGGTAGCCAACTACCTTTGTTCTACCAGGTCGAGAATACGGGCGCAGCATTTGCAAAGCCTGATATGCCTGAGGCAAACAAATTGCCTGTTATTAAAGACCTTCCCGATCCATTGAAAGGTGTTAAGAACTTTAAGGGATGGGCTCGTAAACGTAGCGAAATTGCCCATCTTATTCAGCATTATGGCATAGGCGAGAAACCTGCTGTAAGTAAAGAGTGTATTAAGGCTCGAATGAACGGCGATACTCTGATAGTAGATGTGACCGTGAATGGCGAGACTCTCACTTTGAGTTCTGAAATCAAGTATCCCAAGACAGGTAAGGCTCCTTATGCGCTGATGATTGGTTCGAGTATGATTGCCTTGCCACGTCAACTGTTCGAGGATCGTCCTATTGCCACCATGAACTTCCACGAGAAACAGGTGAACGACTACGGACAGTGGGGTAAACATCACGAGCGTGGTGAGCACAACTTCGACCGCCTGTATCCTAATCTAAAGGATAATGGTGCCTACAGCGAGTGGGCTTGGGGATTCAGTCGTTTGATTGACGGACTGGAACTGCTTGGTCCTGAGGTTACTAAGATTGATACCAAGCGTATCGGTGTTACTGGCTGTTCGTATGCAGGTAAGATGGCACTTTATTGTGGTGCCTTCGATGAACGTGTGGCTTTGACTATTGCCCAGGAACCCGGAGGTGGTGGTGCTGCTGCATGGCGTATTTCGCATCTGCAAGACGAGGTAGAGAATTTGGATAAGACTGATTACCACTGGTTTATGGAAAGTCAGCGTGAGAACTTCCACGGCGATAGCGTTTATCAGTTGCCTTACGATCAGCACGAACTCTGTGCTCTGGTTTGTCCACGCGCTTTGTTGCTGTTGGGTAATCCTGATTACAAGTGGTTGGCCGACGATGCAATGCTTGTTTCAGCTGAGGCTGCAAAGAAGGTCTGGGAACGCTTTGGTATTGCCGACCGTATGGGTTGGAGTATCGTAGGCGGTCATGGACACTGTCAGTTGCCCGAGTGCCAGTGGCCTGAGGTGCTGGCCTTTATCGACAAATTCCTTTTAGGAAAAGATACAAATACAAATGATATCCGAATTTATTCTAAAACTTTAATAAAATGAAAAAGACATTATTATCAACATGTATGTTGTGCCTCTCGGCTGTAGCTATGGCTCAGCCGGCTGGCGGTTTTGGTGGATTCCAGGCGCCTCAGGTTAAACTTGAGACATCGCAGGAGTGGAAAGATGTAAACTATGCAGGTGATGATAAGGCTTATCACACTTGTGATATCTATCTGCCCAAGCAGCAGAAGGCTTCTTATCCTGTAGTTATCCACATCTATGGAAGTGCTTGGTTCAGCAACAGCAGTAAGGGAATGGCCGATCTTGGTACTATCGTAAAGAGTCTGCTCGATGCAGGTTTCGCTGTGGTTTGTCCTAACCACCGTTCGAGCATGGACGCCAAGTGGCCTGCACAGATCCACGATATACGTGCCGTCATCCGCTTTGTGCGTGGTGAAGCCAGCAAGTACAAGTTCGATACATCGTTTATCGCTACAAGCGGCTTCTCTTCGGGCGGTCATCTGTCGTCGGTTGCTGCCACTACCAGCGGTGTGAAGCATATGAAGGTGGGTGCTGTAGATATCGACTTGGAAGGCACCGTAGGTAAGCATCTTGGAGAGAGCAGTGAGGTTAATGCAGCTTGCGACTGGAGCGGTCCTGTTGACTTGACGGCTATGGACTGTGGCGAGTCGATGAAGATGGGCGAGAACTCGCCTGAGGACGTGCTGCTGAACTCGAAACTGAGCAAGGAACCTGATAAGTATCGCAGTCTAAGCGCCACCAACTATGTCGACAGCTACGATCCGCCCATCATCATCTTCCATGGTGAGAAGGATAATGTGGTGCCTTGCTGTCAGGGCAAGCAGTTCTACGAACTGTTGACGGCTGCCGGCGTGAAGACCGAGGCTACCTTCGTGCCCGAAGGCAGTCATGGCGGTCCCGCCATGTATACCAAGGAGAATCTTAAGAAGATGGTGAACTTCCTGCAGGATGTGATGCTGAAGGAGCGCATCATCGAAGATGGCGGAACTGGCGAGTATAAGGCCATCATGAAAGAGGTGCCTGGACTGAAGGAGCACACCGTGTTCTGTCCGCAAGACCTGTCGAAGTTTGATGCCAAGAATCCTCTCCCCGTACTGGTTTGGGGCAATGGCGCTTGTGCCAATTCTCCTTTCGAGCACATGAACTTCCTCAACGAGATTGCTTCTCACGGCTATCTGGTTCTGGCTACGGGCATCATCCCGATGGAAGACGAGTGGTATAAAGGTCCGATGTCGCGCTCGGAGCAACAGATAGAATCCATTGACTGGGCTATAGCCCAGAATGACGACCCCGAGTCGCCTTTCTATCAGAAGATAGACGTGAAGAACATCTGCGTGTCGGGCATGTCGTGCGGTGGACTACAGACGCTGTTTAATTGTGCCGACAAGCGCATCAAGACGCTGATGATATGCAACAGCGGACTGTTTAATCAGCAGAATGCAGCTCAGGCCGTTGGCGGAATGCCGATGCCTTCGAAGGAGAAGCTGAAGGAGATACACACCTCGATCATCTACATTCTGGGTGGTAAGGAGGATATTGCCTACGAAAACGGCATGGACGATTTCCATCGCATCAGTCATGTTCCAGCCTGTGCTGTCAACTATCCCGTAGGTCATGGCGGTACCTATCGTGAGCCTCACGGTGGAGAGTTCACGGTTGTAGCACTGGCTTGGCTCGACTGGCAGTTGAAGGGACTGAAGCAGGGCGAGAAAATGTTTAAAGGAAAAAAATGCGACCTCTCGAAGCGCAAGGACTGGACTATCGAGAGGAACGCAAAATTCTAAAAGTTGGTTTAATCGTGGATGATTAGAGCCGACTGTGAATCTACAACGGTCTTGGTGCCTTTTACGGTGCCGAGGCCGTTTTCGTTGATATTCCTGACTTCGGCGGTTTTAACGTTTCCGCGTTAACTTACTCTCGCGTGCGCGCGTAAGCGGTGTGCTATGCGAGGGAAAAACGAACGCAAGGTTCGCAAGAAGTTTAGAGTGCTTAAACTCTGACGTTAGAAGGCTTCTGTCCAAGAACAGAAGCCTTCGGAAGGCTGAATTCTCTCGAGAATTGAGGCCTGTTTGGCATAGTATTTACTATTAACCAACAGGTAGTTTATAATAAGATACATTTAATAATCAAGGAGGTCAATGACACAAATTGATGCGTCATTCAGACAAATTGTAGTTTGAGAACTTGCTCTTATCAAATTGATTGTGTAATTTTGCAGCACCTATCCGATGCAATATGGAGACAATAGCTTTATCTGGATTTCTGAGTGGATTCGCCACCGCTTATTTCGCGCTGCATACCTATCAACTGTTTAGCCGCAAGAACAGTTCACGGATGCAGCGGGTGGTTGCCTTTATCTTTGTGCAATGGGCACTCTTCAACTTGAAGGACTTTGTGCTGACCATTCATGAATACAATGACTCTACGATACAGAGTATAATCATTTTGATTGACGGGACATCGCTCATCGGATACACTTGCTTCATCTATGAGTTAATCAGCCCAGGTTGGGCAACCTTGCGCCGAGTTGTACTGATGGCTACGGCGTACGTCCCGTTTCTTTTGGCTTATCTGCTTAGGCCATACGAGTGGGTTATACATTTATATCTAGTGTGTTTGTTTCTGGTGGGAGCCATTGTCTTTCTATATTGGTTGCGCAAGGCCCATCGCTATGTCAGGTATATTCGCGAAAACTTCTCAAACATCGATGAAATCGATATTTCTTGGCTTCGGGTGGTGGCTTGGTTTTTTGTTATATGTCAGTTGCTGTGGGTAGTTATCTCCATCGTGCGTCACCCGCTGACAGACTGTCTTTACTATGTCATGTCCATCATCCTGTGGCAGGTTACCCTTGAATATGTACTCAACCAGAAACCAGTGACGATGGAGCCCCATGAACCCGTCGCTACGAGGGAGTATAGTTTCGCCCAGACCTTACCGTCGATCATTGAGGATGAGGCACTCTATCTGAATCCTACGCTTTCCATCAAAGACCTGGCCCAGCACATCGGCACTAACCGCACATATCTGAGCGATTACTTCACCAACATACTCCACACCACCTTCTACGACTATATCAACAGGCTCCGCATCGAGAAGCAAAGCGTGCCGCTGATGCAGGACCACCCTGACTATACGTTGGAGCGCATCGCCTCGGAAAGCGGCTTCCAGTCTATATCCACCTTCCGCCGCTCGTTTCAGAAATTGAAAGGTGTTAGTCCCAGTGAGTATCGAAAACAGAAAAAATAGCGAGTCAAAATCATTTTTTTATATGTTTTTCTTTGTAATTTGGGAAATAATGTTTAATGAAAATGTAGGAAACTTTCACCTGAATAACAGCAAGAGATCGAACGGTTTCACGCTCTATAGCGTGGGGCTGTTTCCCAAATTCTTGTTATTAGGTATCCTACAACCTTCACTCGGAACTGGCGAATACAGTCCCGCGCTTCTGCCGTGTGATAGAAAGAACTAAACGTTGAATCAGTACAATAATCGTATAACTAACAATACTTTAGGCTTATGAAGAAACGACAATCACTCAAATGGCTATGCCTGCTGGCTCTGCTCATGCTGCAGCCGACAGGCAGCAAGGCGCAAAGCGAGAGTTATGAACTGGTCATCGAAAAGAGGGACGGCACCACCATCACGGAACCCATTTCGGAGGGCTATCCGATACTTAATAGGGCTCTGGATCCCGATGGTTTTTATCTGACAATGAAGAAAAAGGGTAAACCGAATTTCTCCATGGTAGTTGCCTACAGAGACATCAAGCGACTGTATATGCGCTCAACGACAGGAATCACGCCCTTGACTCAGAGTGAGATTGAGCAGATGGATGTCTATTCCATCGATGGCAAGTTGATTTTTAAGAAAGCATCAACTCTCAAGGCTTTGCCGAAAGGCGTCTACATTATTAAGAACGGTCACTCTTCATTTAAATACGTAAGCAAATGAAACGGTTTATCATATTTCTCCTTATGGCCGTTAGTGCCGTCGTGTCGATTCGTGCCCAATATGGTCAGCATGTCATTGCGAAGACAAATTCCGGAGACAGTATCCATTTGGATGTCAACGACTACTATCAATATCTGCCGCAAGTGAGAAACGGCAAGCCTGTATGGGTGTTTAAGAATGATGAGTGGCTTCCGCATACGGGATATACCGGCAAGTTTATAGACCAAATTGTGCTGGATGACGTGCAGAGCCTGGAGTGGAGAACTCAAGAAGAGGACTCCGTGGACTGCTGGAATGCACTCGTTGAACTCTACAAGGCCACCGACGGAGACCACTGGAACAGCAATAGGAACTGGTGCTCGGACAAACCCTTTGATGAATGGGACGGCATTTCGAAGCAAGGCTATTCATACATCAGGTCGCTGCGGTTGGTGGGAAACAACCTGAAAGGGGAATTGCCTAACGTGTTCTCCAAGTTAGGCCCCCTCTTTGAAATCAATCTGAATGGCAATCCAGAACTGACAGGCACATTCCCCGCGTCGTTGTCGAGGGATATGGAGTTAGCAGACTTCCAATGCACTGGCAACAATCTGTATGGGAATATACCCATTGAGATGTACGAACTGCCCAAACTTAAGAATCTCAATATTGCCAACAACGACCTCAGTGGCGAGATTCCTGCAGAGATGAGCCATCTGATGGACAAATGCTACAATATCGCTATCTGTGGCAATGACTTCAGCGGGAAGGTGCCCGAGGCTGTCACCAAGCATCCGAGGTTTGAGGAACTGTGGGATCAGATTATTCCGCAGAAGGGGCATCTTGAGATCCCGACCATCCCTGCCTATACCTGGGTGGTGCCTGATGCTAAGAACAACAAAGTCGACCTGTCAGAGGTGTACCGTAAGAACAAGTACACGCTCATCTACAACTTCGCCCCCTTCTCAGGTGCCTTTACCGACAAGATTATACAGGCTTATCGCTGCTACCACGACAAAGGATTTGAGGTGGTTGGAATGCTAAACTGGTTCGACGGCAACCTGAAGGATTATCTGAATGAGTCAGGTGCCTCATGGATTAACATCGCCTATGAGAACTGGGATAGGAAACAACTCTATCATTCCTGGACTATGGACATCACTAATCTGGTTGACTCGGAAGGCAACATCGTCTTCACCTCACTGATGGACGATAAAGGCGTCAGCCAGGCTATGCTGGCCAATCCCACTTACCACGAGAACCTGTTCCCGCTTTTGGAGAATCTCTTCGGAAAGATAGACCTGAACTTCTATACCTCAACCGACTACTCCAAGGACGGCGAGGTGATGACCCTCCAGAAGGCGACAGTGGGTCAGGGCGTAGATATCGTGTTCGTGGGCAACGGCTTTGTCGACAAGGATATGGACGAGGGCGGAAAGTATGAGACGAAGATGAAGGAGGCGATGGAGGAGATGTTCCATTATGAGCCAATGGCCTCGCTGCGCGACCGCTTCAATGTCTATGCCGTGAAGGCGGTGTCTGCCAATCAGGAGTTCCTGGAGGGGGCCAGCCATGCCATAGAGAGTACTACCAATGCACTGGAATATGCCCAGAAAGTGACGAGCCTGATCCCCGACCGCCCGATGCGCGTCAATGTGGTCTATAACCACTCCAATGCGGGCCAGAGCATGTGCAACATGATGGACGATGGCTCCTATGTGGCTTTCCTGAAAAATGGCGTCGACCGCAATGTCATTGCACATGAGGCTTGCGGACATGGCATCGGCCGGTTGTATGATGAATACGTCGCTTGCGGTGCTGAATCTGGTATGTTTGGTGATGAAGAGAAGACTGACTATGAAAAGATGTGGACAGATTATGGGCGAGGAGCAAATATCGACTGGAATCCCAATCTCTCAGAGATGAAATGGGCCAAGTTTGCTGCCGACAGCCGTTATACAGGTGAGGAGTATAAGGTCTATGAGGGTGCTGCCGGTTACTATGGACATGGTGTGTATCGTCCAACGCGCACCAGCATCATGGTCAACACCAATCCCGACCAATACCTTGGCTTCAATGCGCCTTCCCGCGAAGCAATCTACAAGTATGTCATGCAGGAGTCAGAGGGTGCCGACTGGCAGTTCGATTATGAGACCTTCGTCGCCTTCGACGAGAAAGGTCGTACAGAGTTTGCCAAGGCGTTGCCCGAGCATTGGACAATCGACCTGGCCCGCACCCGCAGTGCTTCCGATAACGGCGAGCAACGGATGCTGCCTCCCACCTTCATCAAAGGCACTTGGCGGGATTTATTGGCGCGATAACTAGAAAAATTGGGAATTGCAGACTTTCGGGCTAAATCTAAGAATAAAATCCATATTTAGCCCGAAAGTATGTAAAAGGAATGTCTTGAAGATAAGGGCAATATCATAGAAAAGGGGATGTTTCTCCACATATTCCAGATACACTCTCTACCATCTCGTCTAAATTGAGAACTTTTTGCTGTTGCTCCGGTTCCTTATCTTTTAATTGCCCCAGTTGAATCTTTCAGCCTATCGCAGCCATTTTGAATTTCAAGTCTTTTCAAGCAGGAGTAGGTTTCTTATCTCTCGAAGCGCAAAGACTGGACTATCGAGAGGAACGCAAAATTCTAAACCTCGCAGAAAAGAGCGGACTTTAGTCGTGAAGTATTAAAGCCGACTGTGAATCTACAACGGTCTTGGTGCCTTTTACGGTGCCGAGACCGTTTTCATTTATGTTTCCATCGCAGCAAACCACGGTATATCTACCGTCAGGGATGGTTATCTCAACAGGTTCCTTGTTGGCATTCAGTATCACAATGATGTTGCGCCAGTCATCGCGACCTGCATAGTTCTTCAGTCGGAATGCTACTGTGCTTTCGGGTGTATCGATAAACTCAAGATGCTTGCGTACCAGGTCAGCATTGCCCAGTCGGAATGCTGGGTGATTCTTACGCAGTTGGATGAGATTCTTATAGAAGTTGAATACCTGTGGATATTGCTTCAGATTGTCCCAATTAAGCATATTAATATTGTCGGGCGATTCAAAGCTGTTGTGCACACCTTTCTTATCACGCAGCAACTCTTCGCCGCTAAGCATGAATGGCACACCCTGCGATGTGAATACTGCAGTCTGAGCCAGCATGTCCAGTTTTATCAGTTCTTCGGTAGTAATACCCGGGATGCTTGATTTCAGGCGGTCTACCAAGCACATGTCGTCATGACAACTTACGTAGCTTATCATCTGGGTTGGCTCAATAGCCCAAGGCTCCTTGCTATAGTTCACCTTAGTCATATCCACCTGTGGATGCCTGATGGCACCAACAATACCAAACTTCAGACTCTCTTTGTTGTCGGCCAGACCTGCCAGGAATGCTGGTTTGGTATCATCGCTGAACGGACCGCGAAGTGCATCGCGAATCTCATCGCTGAATGCTGCGATAGTTGGCATCTGTGGGATGTTGGCCTTCATGCCCAACTGTTCATTGGGGATTGCGCATGAGCCTGCGCTCCAACCTTCGCCGTAGATAAAAAGGCTTGGGTCGATAGCATCAACAGCCTTACGTATCTCGTTCATGGTCTGGATGTCATGAACACCCATCAGGTCAAAGCGGAATCCATCAATATGGTACTCGTTGATCCAGTACTTCACGCTCTCTATCATAAACTTGCGCATCATTGGCTTCTCCGATGCTGTCTCGTTGCCGCAGCCACTTCCATTGCTGTATGCTCCGTCGGCTGTTTTGCGATAGAAGTAGTCGGGATATGTGCGCTGGAAGTTTGAGTGCTCGATATCATATGTGTGATTGTAAACCACATCCAGTATCACGCGGATGCCAGCCTTGTGCAAGGCCTGTACCATCTGCTTGAACTCATTGATACGTACCTCTGGCTTATATGGATTGGTAGAATATCCGCCCTCGGGCACATTATAGTTCACTGGGTCGTAACCCCAGTTGTACTTGTTATCGCTCAGTCGGGTTTCGTCTACCGAACCATAGTCGTAACTAGGCAGAATATGTATGGCGTTCACACCCAGTGACTTGAGGTGGTTTATGGCCCAGGGCTCAGTGAGAGCCATGAACTTGCCAGGATACTTGGCATCCTTGCGGGCGATAGAGAAGTCGCGATGATGCATCTCGTAGATTACCAAATCGGCAGGCGACTTGCATACGGGGTGCTTATCCTGTGCCCAACCCTCAGGATTGGTATTGGCAAGGTTGATGATAGCTCCACGTTTGCCGTTCACTCCTACAGCCTTGGCAAATATGCCGGCACACTCGCCTTTGCCCATGTCGAAGGTATAAAACTTGCCCATCAGGTCGCCCTTGACGGTAGCTGTCCAGCACTCGTTCCCTGTCTTCTGCATCTTAACGCTCTTGATAGCCTTGCCGCCTATACCTTCTTTATATATACGTACGGTTATCTGCTTTGCGTCGTTGGGTGCAAAGAGTTGGAACTTGGTTTCTTTGGGGGCATAGTCAACCTCATTAAAAGTCTGTGCTACCGCCTGTTTAGGCAGTAGCATAGACAACAATCCTGCGAATATCAATTTCTTCATTCGTATGGTTATTTAGCAATAATCGATACAGCAAATCCGCCACCAGGGGCTTCGTTAATCTTCAGTACGTCGCCCTGTTTTACCACACGCTTGGTGATGGTGAAGGCCTTAGGATTCTTCTCGTAGTGAGCATCTTTTGCATCAGCATAGATGGTGCAGTCGTACTTCTTTCCCTTGTCCAGGAAGTCGAGTTTTATCTGTGTCTTGTGTCCGTTCTCGTCACACTTTCCGCCTACGAACCAGTTGTTAGTTCCCTTAGCCTTACGGGCTACAGTGATGTAGTCGGCAGGCTCGGCCTCAAGATACTTAGAGTCGTCCCAATCGCAAGCTACGTCGCGGATGAACTGGAATGCAGGCGCCAGGTCGGCACGCTCGTAGTTCTCAGGCAGGTCGGCAGCCATCTGCAGTGGTGAGTACATCGTAAGATAAAGAGCCAGCTGACCGCAGAGTGTGGTACGAACCCATGATGTGTTCTTACTCCAGGTTGATAGCTGAGTCTCGAAAATACCAGGTGTGTAGTCCATTGGCCCGCCCTGCAGACGTGTGAATGGCAGAATGCAGGTATGATCAGGACGATTGCCACCGAAAGCCTCATACTCAGTACCGCGAGCCGATTCACCGCCTACCAGATTAGGATAGGTGCGGCAAAGTCCTGTAGGACGTGTAGCCTCGTGCGAGTTTACCATAATATGGTGCTTGGCAGCCTCCTTGATTACATACAGATAGTGATTGTTCATCGACTGCGAGTAGTGATGATCGCCTCGTGGGATGATGTCGCCTACGTAACCAGTCTTCACAGCATCGTATCCGTATTTGTTCATCAGGTCATAAGCCTCCTTTATATGGCGCTCGTAGTTCTGGGTTGAGCTCGATGTCTCGTGGTGCATCAGGATCTTCACACCCTTAGAATGAGCATAGTCGTTAAGCATCTTGATGTCGAAGTCGGGATATGGAGTCACAAAGTCGAATACATCGCGCTTCCACATGTTGGCCCAGTCTTCCCAACCTACGTTCCAACCTTCAACCAATACCTCGTCGAGACCATTCTTGGCAGCAAAGTCTATGTAGCGCTTAACTGTCTCGTTGTTGGCGCAGTGAGTGCCGTTTGGTTTAACTTTTGTCCAGTCGATATTGTCGAGTTGGATGCTTGGGAAGTCGTTGGTATAGTGCCAGTTGCCGCGGCCAACAATCATCTCCCACCAAACACCACAGTATTTTGTGGGGTGAATCCACGAAGTGTCCTCAATCTTACATGGCTCGTTCAGGTTCAGTATCAGGTTGCTCGATAGCATGTCGCGTGCATCGTCTGATACCATAACTGTGCGCCAAGGTGTATTGCAAGGAGTCTGCATGCAACCCTTCAGACCTGTTGCATCAGGAGTAAGATGACTTACAAATGTGAATGGCTGTGGCAATGGATACTCCGA
>Ga0256407_10000529_pt1 | contig 90824 bp, 73 predicted proteins | sample RumenRJG_04DNA_FD_193489 | JGI IMG/M metagenome (GOLD analysis project Ga0256407, IMG submission 193489) | Bovine rumen microbial communities from Lethbridge, Alberta, Canada - RJG_04 | ecosystem: Host-associated > Mammals > Digestive system > Stomach > Rumen | place: Canada: Alberta... | reverse complement strand
CTTCAACTTTGACCAGGATGAGATGATGCGTGCCATCATTAACAACAATAACAAAGAACTCAATGCCGTCCGACGAGCCTTTGAGGCCCTACAACTGGCGGCCTAAATCACTTGCGAAACTTAAATTAATGATATTAAGTCTTATCATTTGTGGGAGGTTGAGTATTGATAGTTATTGAACCTATTCTTCGGAACGACTCTCTCTTCGCAAGGTACTTAAATCCAACGAATAACGTAGAAAAAGAAAACGGACAAACTGCCGAAAAATGCAATTTGTCCGCTTTGGCTCCCCAGCTAGGACTTGAACCTAGGACCCTCTGATTAACAGTCAGATGCTCTAACCAACTGAGCTACTGAGGAATGTTTTCATCGTTTCCGATGCCCTTGTTTCGTTTCGGGATTGCAAAGGTACAACCTTTTTCTGAAACTCCAAACATTTTTGATGTTTTTTTCACTATCTTTGCATGTACAAATTCTAACGGAAACGGAACGATGGATATCGACCTCCTCGCAAAGATGGTCAAGGAAGCGATCTTGGACCACGATGCGGTCACCCTTCCGGGGGTGGGCTGTTTCGTGGCGGAGCTCATGCCATCCACTTTCTCGGATAAAGGCTATACGATCAATCCGCCGTACCGTCGTCTGTATTTCTCGCCAAGGCAGGGGACGGATACCCTTCTCCGGGACATGTATGTCGATGCCAACCGTGCCGACGGGGTGGATGCCCCGATGGCGGAGCGCATCCTAACGGAGTTCCTCGCGGAGATGAAGGAAATCCTCAAGGTGCGGAAGATGGTCCTCTTCCCGGGCCTGGGGCGCCTCCGGGCCACGCGCGAGAACCATTTCTTCTTCGTTGCCGACGAGGAACTGGACATCTGGCCGGAAGGGCTGGGACTTGCCCCGATCTCCCTGAAAACCCATGTGGAGACACCGGAAGAGGTCGCCTCCGCCGTCGCCGGCCTGGCCGAACTGATCATCGAACCTTCCCCGGAGCCCGCACCTGAGCCCATTCCCGAGCCTGCACCGGCTCCCGAACCGGCGCTGGAGCCAGAGGCCATACCGGAGTCGGCTCCTGAACCGGAACCTGTTCCAGTGGTTGAGCCGGAACCCGTCCCGGAACCGGCCGTAGAACCTGCCACCGAGCCGGGACCCGTGTCCGAACCCGAGCCCGTGTCCGAGCCCGTATCCGAACCCGCCCCTGAGGCGACGCCGGAGGTCCGGCATGAGCCTGTTGTGACGCGTGCACGGGAGAGGCAATCCTTCCCGACATTCTGGAAGGTGCTCCTGATCGTGCTTGGCGCCCTGGTCGTCCTTCTTGCCATCTATGCCCTGGTGGGTCGGCTGGCTCCGGGTTGGGTGGACAAGCTCCTATATTCCCCCGAGGAACTTGAAATTCTCCGTTATTAATGCTAATTTTGCACCCGCAAAAGCAAGGTTAGCTGTATGAGTGAAGTCAAAAGAGAAGGTTACAAGTTCTGTCAGGATATCTGCATTCCCTGTTACGAAACGGATGCTTCTTTTTATCTGAAACCCGCCTCTTTCATGGACATGGCTCAGGAAATCGCCTATTGGGCCGCCCAGGAACTGGGTTTCGGTTATGACGACTTGCATGTCCACCATACGGCCTGGGTCCTTTCCCGGATGCATTTCCATTTTGCAAATCCTCCCAAGTGGCGTGACAACGTCACCCTATATACCTGGCACAAAGGCCCTTCCGGCCTGTTCTACCTCCGTGATTTCTATCTGAAGGACGGCGAAGGCAACCGTCTCGTGACCTGCACCAGCTCCTGGGTGATCATCGACGAGCGTACGCGGCGCCTGGTCCGGCCCGAGGAAATGAACCACCTCCTGAGCGTGGACGGAGACGTGGACAGTGCCATCGCGGAGGAGGCCCCGAAGGTGATGATGCCCCGCGGCAGCGAGCCTGTTCCCGCCGGAGAGCATACGGTCGTCTATTCCGATGTGGATATCATCGGCCATACCAACAACGCCCGCTACATGGTGTGGGCGATGGATTGTCTCCCGTATGAGGTGGTTTCGGGCCGCCGCATCCGGGATGCCTATGTAAATTTCAACAAGGAGACCACCCCCGGTACCGTCGTGCAGCTTTACCGGCTGGAGACGGAAGAGGACGGGCGGATGGTCCAGTTCGTGGAAGGCCGTGTGGACGGGAAGTCCGTCTTCTGCGTGAAACTCGTTTTCTGACACTATGCGAGAACTATTCCTCGGGCAAGGCGTTGCCCATTCCATCCTGCTGATCGCCCTGGTCATGGGCATCGGCATCTATCTCGGCCGATTCAAGGTGAAAGGGGTGTCCCTGGGATCCACCTGGATCCTGTTCGTCGGCATCCTGCTGAGCCATTTCGGTCTCCGGGCCGATCCGGAAATCCTGCATTTCGTGAAGGAATTCGGCCTGATCCTGTTCGTCTTTTCCATCGGTTTGCAGGTCGGCCCCGGTTTCTTCCATTCGTTCAAGTCCGGCGGCGTGAAGATGAATCTGCTGGCCGCGATGAACATCCTGCTGGCGGTCGGCATTACCTGGGCCATTTCCGCCATCTCGGGGGAGGACCTGAGGACCATGGTGGGCGTCATGTCCGGTGCCGTGACCAACACGCCCGGACTCGGTGCCGCGCAACAGACCTTCATCGACGTGGCCGCCTCGGCCGGCGTGGACTCCGTCCAGGCCTCCCGGGCCGCTTCCGGCCTGGCTTCCGGCTATGCCGTGGCCTATCCGATCGGCGTCATCGGCGTGATCCTGGTCATCCTGCTGTTCAAGGCCATCTTCAAGATCGATCCTTCCCGGGAACTCGCTGACCTCCAGGCACATGAAGACAATTCCGGCCAGGCCCGGCGGATGCATGTCGCCGTGGAGAACCCGGCCATCTTCGGCAAGAAACTGTACGATATCCTGCATGAGTTCGAGGCCGATTTCGTCGTCTCCCGCATCATGAAAGGGAACGAAATCATCTTCCCGACCGGCGATACGGTCCTCAACGAGGGCGACAAGGTGCTGATCGTGACTTCGCAGGAGGAAGTGGACAAGATCCGCATCCTCTTTGGTCAGGAAGTGCCCATGCATGTTTCCGACTGGGTGGAAAAGGACCATCACCTGGTGGCCCGCCGCGTGTCGGTCACCAAATCCTCCCTGACGGGCAAGAAACTGAAAGACCTGCATTTCCGGAGTGTCTATGAGGTGAGTGTCACCCGTGTCATCCGCGCCGGGGTCCAGCTGGTTGCGAGCCCGGATCTGTACATCCAGATGGGCGATGGCCTGATTTGCGTAGGTACGGAGGAGCATATCGACCGCCTTGCCGAGAAAGTGGGCAACTCCAGCAGCTCCCTGGACAAACCGAACCTCGTCCCCATCTTCCTGGGCATCGTGGTGGGTATCATTTTCGGCTCGCTGCCGATCCGTTTCCCCGGCATTCCCCAGGCCATCAAGCTGGGCCTGGCGGGCGGACCGCTCATCATCGCCATCCTGCTGGGCCATTTCGGCCCCAAATACAAGGTGACGACCTACACGACCATGAGCGCCAACCTGATGATCCGCGAGATCGGCATCTCCCTGTTCCTGGCAGCCGTGGGTCTGGGGGCCGGCGAGAATTTCGTCAGTTCCATCGTGAACGGCGGTTACTGGTGGATCCTGTACGGAGCCCTTATCACCATCGTTCCGCTCAGCATCACCTTCCTGGTAGCCCGGGCTCTTTGTCACCTGAACTTTTACCAGATCTGCGGCCTCATTTCGGGTTCGACGACGAATCCTCCGGTGCTTGCCTTCGCGCAGGGCATGTACGGAAGTGATTATACCTCCGTTAATTATGCAACGGTTTATCCGTTGTCGATGTTCCTTCGCGTGCTGGTCGCCCAGTTGCTGATCCTGATCTCCTTCGCCTGATGTTCCCCGATCTTGTCTATCCGCTGGAACCCGCTCCGGTGCTTCCCCGTCCGAGCGTGGACCATCCCGGGAATGCCGCGGTTTCCCCGGAGGAAATGCTGCCCCTGATCCATCCCAGCGGGCTGGTATATGGCCAGGCCACCCGGTCTTGGTGCCACAGCGGGGCGAAACCGCTGCATCCGGTGGTGCACCTGCATCTGATCGACCGGTACGGCCGGATCTATCTCCAGAAGCGTTCCATGACCAAGGACCTGCTCCCGGGTTATTGGGATACGGCCGTGGGCGGGCACATCACCTATGGAGAACTGGCGGCGGAAGCGCTCTATCGGGAAGCGGGGGAGGAAATCGGCCTGACGGCCTTCAATCCCGTCTTCGTGGACACCTGGGAGTGGGAGACCGAAAGGGACCGGGAGTTCATCTACATTTTCGCCTGTGTGGGCCATCCGGACCTCCATCCGGACAATGACGAAGTGACGGAAGGCCGCTGGTGGACCCAGGAGGAACTCACCGCCGCCATCGGAAAAGACATCCTGACTCCCAACTTCGAGGCGGAATATGCCCGGATCCAGCCGCGGCTCCTGGCACTCCTGTAGGAAATCCCCCGAAAATTGCCTACCTTTACAAGGTTATGGCAATGGACATTGACAAATTCGTTCACGACCAGCTCTCCGTGTGGCCGGCCGTGGCGGCGAAATACCGGGCGCTCAAGAGCGTAGATACCCGGCAGATGGTGATCGGCGGCATCCTGGTGACCGTGCAGTCCAATCCGGGACGCCTGCCCATTTTCGACCACGGTTGTCCGCTTTGCGAGGAGAACTATCTGGACCATCAGCATTTCCTTCCCTTCGAGGGCCGGAAAGGCCGCAAATACCGCGTCCTGGTCAACCGGGCGCCCATCTTCCCGAACCATCTGGTGATCACCCGGGACATCCATGTCCCGCAGACCATCTGGCACCGGTATCCGGACATGCTGGACCTCTCCGTCCAGTTCCCGGATTATGTCGTCTTCTACAACAGTCCCTTCAGTGGTACCACGGTTCCCGGTCATGCGCATTTCCAGGCCTGTCCGAAAGGATACATGCCCATGGAGCGCATTGCCGACCGGCTCCTGCATGCTGTCGCCGAAAATGGGGGAGTAGTCCCGGAAGCCCATGCCGGGGACCTGTCCTTCGTCGCTTCGGTCCAGGATGCCCAACTTTTCCATTACAAGCATTTTACGCGGGGAGTATTCCTCCTGAGGGCCCGGACGTCCAAGTCCATGGCCAAGATGTTCTATCGTCTGCTGGACTGCTGCGACCTCGTGGGAGGGGAGACGGAGCCTCGGTTCAACGCCCTGACATTCTACAGCGAGGGTGAGTATCGGGCCGTCGTCGCCTGCCGCGCCCTCCATCGGCCGCATCACTATTATGCGGAGGGGGAAGACCATTTCGCCATCAGCCCCGGAGCCGCGGACATGGCCGGCTTCTTCGTGATACCGGAAGTTTCCGATTATGAGCGGATTACTCCGGAAATCCTGACGGATATCCTCCAGGAGATCTCCCTGTCCGAAAAGCAGGAGGAACGGCTCCTCTGGCGCCTTGTACGCACCCAGCCCCGGATTGAAGTGGGGATTCTGTCCGGTCCGGAAATCACTTTCGAAATCATCTCCGACGGTGCCGGACCCCAGAAGGTTTCCTATCGGGAAGGGAAGATCGACTATAACGGAGCCCTCTATGATGAACTCGTTTTCGAGGCGCCTACCATCTCCACCCTGTTCGCCGAGCCTTCCTTCATCCTGTACGGGGTGACCATCGGCGTGGATTTCCATTGGCAGCGCCAGCAGGACCAGCAGTTTGCCGGGACGCTCAAGTTCATCGTGGACGAAGGGAAAGTGGTGGCGGTCAATGTCATCGGCGTGGAGGACTATCTCCTGAGCGTGATTTCGTCGGAGATGAAGGCGACGGCTTCGCCGGAGTTCCTGAAGGCCCATGCGGTCATCTCCCGTTCCTGGGTGATGGCCCAGATCGCCCATCGGCGGGCCGGGAAGGCCGTTTCCGTCCCGTATCAGTTCGACAATGTCCCTTCCCTCGTCACTTGGCTGGACGGGACGCATACCTCCCCGGAGGCCCCCTCCGGAGAGATCGTCAAGTGGTTCGACCATGAGGACCATCGCCGTTTCGATGTCTGTGCCGACGACCATTGCCAGCGCTACCAGGGGCTTACCCTCGCCATCGGCGAAAACGTCCGGGCCGCCATCGACGAAACCTGGGGCCAGGTCCTTCGCTGCGAGGGCGAACTGGTGGACGCCCGCTTCTACAAATGCTGCGGCGGGAAGACCGAGCGCTTCTCCACCGCCTGGGCCGATGTGGACTACCCCTATCTCATGGTCCATGAGGACCCTTGGTGCGATACGCACGACAAGGCCATCCTGGGCCAGGTGCTCAATGACTACGATCTGGAAACGGAAGATTTCCATGACTGGACCGTCCGCTACGGCCGGAAGGAACTGGCGGCCCTCATCACCCGGAAATCCGGTGTCGATATCGGCGACCTCGTGAACCTGGAACCGCTGGAACGGGGCGGCTCCGGGCGGATCAAACTCCTTCGCATCACAGGGACCGAACGCACGATCACTATCGGCAAGGAACTTCTTATCAGGCGTTTCCTTTCGGAGTCCCACTTATACAGCTCCTGGTTCGACGTGGAGATGACTCCGGACGAAGTCATCCTCCACGGACACGGCTGGGGGCACGGCGTAGGCCTGTGCCAGATCGGGGCGGCGGTGATGGCCGCTTCCGGTAAGACCTACCGTGAAATCCTATCCTTCTATTATCCCGGAACCACCCTCGAACCATGAAAGCACGATCCCCCTGGCTGTGGGTGCCTACCCTCTACTTCGCGGAAGGCCTGCCGTATTTCATCGTGAACACCATCTCGGTCATCATCCTCAAGGACCTGGGCATGGACAACAGCACGCTGGCGCTCCTGACGAGCCTGATCGGCCTTCCCTGGCTGGTCAAGCCCCTCTGGAGCCCTTTCGTGGATATTTTCAAGAGCAAGCGCTGGTGGATCGTGACGATGCAGCTGTGCATGGCCGTCACGGTCGCCGTCCTGGCATTGACGCTTCCGGCGAAATCGCCTTTCACCTGGACACTGATCCTGTTCACGATCACGGGCTTTGCCTCGGCCTCGCATGACATTGCGGCCGACGGCTTCTACATGATCGGCCTGGACCAGCGGCGGCAGTCGGCCTTTGTGGGCATCCGGAACACCTTTTACCGGATCGCCATGGTCTTCGGACAGGGCGTACTGGTGGTGATCGCCGGCCTTCTGGAGAAGCGCACCGGGGCCGTGTCCCGTGCCTGGTCGGTCACCCTCCTCGGAACCTCCATCCTCCTGGCCCTGGTGACGGCCTATCATGCCTTCGTGCTGCCCCGGCCCGCGGAAGACGCCACGGCCGGCCGCAAGACGGCCCGGGAGATCTTCCGGGAATTCGGAGAAGCGTTCGGCACTTTCTTTACGAAACCGGGCATCCTCCTGACCCTGTGCTTCCTCCTGCTCTATCGTCTTCCGGAGGCATTTTCGGTGAAACTCCTGTATCCGTTCTTCAGCGATTCCTTGGCAGACGGTGGCTTGGGGATGGACAAGGCGGCCTTTGGCATGGTCTATGGGACGGCGGGCGTCATCGCCCTGCTAGCCGGCGGAATCCTGGGAGGATGGCACATTTCCCGGCGCGGACTCCGCCGCTGCCTGCTTCCCATGGCTCTCAGCCTGGCCCTGCCCTGTGTCGTGTACCTGATCATGGCCCTCACGCAACCCTCGTCCGTATGGACGGTAGGCGCCTATGTCGTGCTGGACCAGTTCGGCTATGGGTACGGATTCACGGCCTACACGGTGTATATGATGCGGTTTGCCGACGGCCCGCTCAAGACCTCCCACTATGCCATCTGCACGGGCTTCATGGCCCTGTCCATGCTGCTCCCGGGCGCCGTGGCAGGATATCTGCAAGAATCTCTCGGGTATGTGGGCTTTTATGTCATGGTGATGGTCTGCTGCCTTGCCACCGTCGCCGTCACCCTCGCCGCCCGCCGTTCCCTTCCGGCCGATGCGTAATCCGGAAGTGATTGACCGACAAACCGATATGGAAAGTGCTTTATGTATTTTGACGCAAAGCGATTTAAGGAAATGATTGACAGTAAACAACTTAGGAAATACGCGCTGGGCGTGCTCCTGCTTCTGGGGATTACTGCCCGGGCACAGGTATATACCGGTATCGATATGCTGGAGCGCTACGGGTTCGAAGAGCTCCAGGGGAAGCGCGTGGGATTGGTGACGAATCCTTCCGGGGTGGACCGGAACCTGCGTTCTACCATCGATGTTCTTTTCGAGGCGCCCGGGGTCGATCTGGTCGCCCTTTACGGGCCTGAGCACGGGGTGCGGGGGGATGCCTATGCGGGTGACCATGTGGCCAGCGGGAAAGATCCGAAGACGGGCCTTCCGGTCTATTCGCTCTATGGGAGCACCCGGAAACCTACGCCGCAGATGCTCAAGGGCGTCGATGTCATGGTCTATGATATCCAGGATGTCGGAACGCGCTCCTATACTTTCATTTCCACCCTGGGACTCGTGATGCGGGCCTGCGCCGAGCAGGACATCGAAGTCATGGTCCTGGACCGTCCGAATCCCCTGGGCGGCCTCAAGGTCGAGGGTTCCTATGTGGAGCCGGGCTTCCATTCCTTCGTCAGCGAGTTCCGGATCCCGTATGTCTATGGGCTCACGGTAGGGGAGTTGGCCTCCCTCATCAACGAGGAGGGGCTCAACTGCGGGGTCGATGGAAAGGAACCGCCCCTCAAGTGCCGCTTGACCGTCATCCCGATGCGGGGGTGGGAACGCTGGATGCTGTACCGGGATACCGGACTTCCGTGGATCCTTCCTTCCCCGAACATTCCCTCGATGGAATCCGCCATCGGCTATCCTTCCGCCGGCATCGCCGGGGAATTCGGTTATCTGAGCATCGGCGTGGGATATACCATCCCGTTCCAGACTTTCGCGGCTCCCTGGATCGATGCCGATAAGCTCAAGGAGCGGCTGGACAGTTATCACCTTCCCGGCGTCGCTTTCCGGACCATCCACTACAAACCCATCTCCGGAAGCGCTCCGGACCTGCAGCACGGGGTCCAGTTCTTCTATACGGACTATGAGGCCGCAGAGATTACGCTGACCCAGTTTTATGTCATGCAGGCCCTTCAGGAGCTGTATCCTTCCCGCAATCCGTATAAGACCCTGAAGAAAACCAGGATGCTGGATATCGTTTGTGGCACGGATTATGTGAGAAGGGAATTCGGAAAGCGGTTGAAAGTCGAAGATATCCGCTCCCGGTGGATGCAGGATGTGGACGCTTTCAAGAAACTTTCCGAAAATTATTACTTATATCGCTAACTTTAAAAACGACAAAGCTATGAGAAGGATGATCAACTCCGTTGCCGCACTCTTCATCACGATGGCGATGATCGCGGCCCCTGAGGCACTTGCCCAGACCCGCCGTTCCGGCGGTTCCTCCACTGCATCCCGGTCGTCCTCCGCTCAGACTACGACCCGTGGATCTTCTTATGGCAGAGCTTCCGCTACTGCCGCACCTTCCCGTTCCGCCTCCATGCAGACCCAGACGAGCCGTTCTTCCGGCTCGTCCAGCAGAGGCGCAGCCACCACGAGCCGTTCTACCGGCAGCTCCTCCGTGAGCCGCAGCACCGGTTCCACCACCACCCGTTCCGCGAGTGGCGTGGACCAGAACACCCGGACCAACCGGTCCACCGGCAGCTCCAGCTCCACCGTGAGCCGCAGCACCGGTTCCACCACCACCCGTTCCGCGAGCGGCGTGGACCAGAACACCCGGACCAACCGGTCCACCGGCAGCTCCAGCTCCACCGTGAGCCGCAGCACCGGTTCCACCACCACCCGTTCCGCGAGTGGCGTGGACCAGAATACCCGGACTACCCGTTCCACCGGCACGGTGAACCAGAACGCCCGGACCACCCGGTCCGCCGGTTCTTCCAGCGCCGGTACCGCGACCACGAGCCGCAGCTCTTCCGGATCCACCGTCCGCTCTACGAGCAACGTGACCCGTAACGGCCTGGGCTACAACAGCGGGAACGACACCAAGTCCAACGCTTCGGTGAAGAACACCGAGCCTATGCGGGACAATGGCGGCAACTACCGCTACAATGACGACTACCGGATGGACAACGGACACAACATGCACCGGATCCATCCGCGCGAGAGAGACTTCATGGCTTGGGACCGCCCGGGGTACTTCTGGGACAACCGTCCGCACTACTTCGGCTACCGGGTCCATGTGCTGCCTCCGCACTACCGCAGGATTTCCCACTGGGGCATCGACTACTACTTCTACGAGGGTATCTACTACCGTCCGTTCGGAGGTGTGTATGTCGTCTGCCGCCCGCCTTTCGGCACTCCGCTGGAGAGAGCCATCGACAGGGCCCTGTTCAACCTCGTGAGATTCTCTTACTACTGCAACACGTATCGGACCTACAATACGGTCTTTGACAACTACAACGTGATTGCCCAGCAGAACCTGATCATCGCGCAGAACAACGCCCGGATCGCTGCCCAGAATGCGTCCTACGCCCTGAACAGCAACCGCGCCCTGACTGCCTACGAGCTGGCCAACAAGCTGGGCCTCGTCCAGAGCTACGCCTACGCGAACTCCGACTACTTCTATCAGGACGGTGTCTTCTACAGCGTGAATGCCTCCGGCACTTACACGACCATCGTCCCTCCGGCCGGAGCCCTCGTGAGCACCCTCCCGGACGACTACGAGACCATCGTGCTGAACGGCATCGAGTACTACATGGTGGACAACACGGTTTACCGTACCACCCTCTTTGACGGACAGCCTTATCTCGAGGTCCTGGGCCAGATGTACGGTTCCCTGTACAATCAGTACAGCATCTACCGGTAGGTTTTAGCGATTACGATGAAGCCGGCCTTTCGGGCCGGCTTTTTTGATGGAATTCGGGCGGAAGAGCATGATTCTGCCCGATTGTCATACCAGCTTGAAGATCCGCCGCAGCGAATCCGGTTCGCCGGAAAAATACAGGTCGATGCTGAAAGGACCGTCGCCGGTGGGGATGGCGTTCGCCTCCAGGATCCTGACGGTCTGCCGGGCGACGGCGGGGGCCGGGTCGATGACTTGGACGCCGGGGCCTGCGATGGCTTCGATGACCGGCTTCAGGAAGGGATAGTGCGTGCAACCCAGGACGATGCGGTCCGCTCCGGCGTCCAGCAGGGGCTGGAGCGAGCGGCGGACCGTCTCGCAGGCCTCCGGGCCGTCCAGGATGCCGTTTTCCACCAGTTCCACGAAACCTTCGCCCACATGCTCGACGATCCGGACATTGTCTTCGAAGCGGCCTTTGGTCTTGAGATACTTGGACCCCTTGAGGGTTCCGGCGGTGGCCAGCACGCCGATGACGCCGGTCTCCGTCCCCAGGGCGGCCGGCTTGACGGCCGGTTCCATGCCGATGAACGGCGTATCGGGATACTCTTCCCGCAAGGTGGCGATGGCCGCCGCCGTAGCCGTATTGCAGGCGACGACGATGATGTCGGCCCCCATGCCCAGAAGGATTTCCGTGATGGCACGGCCGCGGTCCTGGATGTATTCCGCGGTTTTCTCCCCGTAGGGGCAATGGGCATTGTCCGCGAAATAGAGATAGCGCTCCTGCGGGAGCAGTTTCACGATTTCCCGATACACGGACAGGCCGCCGGAGCCTGAGTCGAATATGCCGATGCTAGCCATATACAATACAAATATACGGGAAATTATTCGTATTTTTGTATTCTATTCCGATAAGACGTATGACGACCCTCGAACAAATCAAAGACCTGCACGCCCGCCTGGACACCCTCGAAAAGTGCCTGGACATCGCGGGAAAGCGGAAAGACGTGGAGCAGAAGACGCAGGAGAGCCTGGCGCCCGATTTCTGGAACGATCCCAAGGCGGCCGAGCTCTTCCTCAAGAAACTCGCCGGCGTGAAGGCCTGGGTGACCGATTTCCAGCAGGCATCGACCTTGGTGGACGACCTGGATGTCCTCTACGATTTCGCCAAGGATAGCGTCAGCGACAGCGAGGAAGAAGCGGTGGAGACCGATGAAACCCGCGAACTGGACGCCACCTTCACCAAGGCGGTCGAAGCGGTGGAGGCCCTGGAACTCAAGAACATGCTGGGGAACGAAGGCGACAACCTGGGCGCCGTCCTCACCATCAATTCCGGCGCCGGCGGCACGGAGGCCAACGACTGGTCCTCGATGCTGATGCGCATGTACCTCCGCTGGGGCGAAAGGAACGGCTACAAGATGACCGTCACCTCCCTCCTGGAAGGGGAAGAGGCCGGCATCAAGTCCGCCACCATCGAGGTGGAAGGCGACTACGCCTACGGCTACCTGAAAGCCGAAAACGGTGTGCACCGCCTGGTCCGCATCTCCCCGTTCAATGCGCAGGGAAAGCGCCAGACCACCTTCTCCTCCGTCTTCGTCTATCCGCTGGTCGATGATTCCATCCACATCGAGATCAATCCCGGCGACCTGGAATGGGACACCTTCCGCAGCGGCGGCCATGGCGGCCAGAATGTGAACAAGGTGGAAACCGGCGTCCGCGTGCGCCATATCCCTTCCGGCATCATGGTGGAGACCACCGAGACCCGTTCCCAGCAGGACAATCGCCAGCGCGCCCTCCTCATCCTCAAATCCCGCCTCTACGACATTGAGCTCAAGAAGCGCCAGGAGAAGCAAGCCGAGCTGGAAGGCCAGAAGAAGCGCATCGAATGGGGCTCCCAGATCCGCAACTATGTCCTTCACCCCTATAAACTCGTGAAAGACCTTCGTACCGGTTACAGCACCGCCGACACCCAGGGCGTCCTGGACGGCGACCTCAACGAGTTCATGAAGACCTTCCTGATGGGCAACGGCGCCGCGGTCACGGACCTGGACGACGATTTGGATTAACGCAATAACGCCACCCGCAAGGGTGGCGTTATTCTTTGTATTTCAGTGGATTACAAGCCGATTGTCTTGAAGAAGTCGTTCCCCTTGTCATCCACGAGGATGAAGGCGGGGAAGTCTTCGACTTCGATCTTCCAGATCGCTTCCATGCCCAGCTCCGGATACTCGACGCACTCGATGCTGCGGATGCAGCTCTGGGACAGGACGGCGGCGACACCGCCGATGGTCCCGAGGTAGAAGCCGCCGTGCTTCTGGCAGGCGTCGGTGACCACCTTGGTGCGGTTGCCCTTGGCGATCATCACCAGGGAAGCGCCGACTTCCTGGAATTCATCCACATAGGGATCCATCCGGTTGGCCGTGGTGGGGCCCATGCTGCCGCAAGGATAGCCTTCCGGGGTCTTGGCGGGGCCGGCATAGAGGATGGGATGGTCCTTGAAGTAGGCCGGCATCCCTTCGCCCGCATCCAGGCGTGCCTTCAGTTTCGCGTGGGCGATGTCGCGGGCCACGATGATCGTTCCTTTCAGGTTCACGCGGGTACCTACGGTGTATTTGGTGAGTTCGGCGCGCACGGCGTCGATGCCCTTGTTCAGGTCGATTTCAATTCCCTTCGGGCCTTCGCCGGGACGGCGGAGCGCTTCGGGAATGAGCTCGGAAGGATTCGTGTCCATCTTTTCGATCCAGACGCCGTCGGCGTTGATCTTGCTCTTGATGTTGCGGTCGGCGCTGCAGCTGACGCCCATGCCGATCGGGCAGCTCGCCCCGTGGCGGGGGAGACGCACCACGCGGATGTCGTGGGCGAGGTACTTGCCGCCGAACTGGGCGCCCAGGCCGATCTTCTGGGCTTCCTTCAGGAGCTTTTCTTCCAGGTCGATGTCGCGGAATGCCCGGCCGGTCTCATCGCCGGTGGTGGGCAGGTTGTCGTAATACTTGATGCTGGCGAGTTTGACCGTGAGCAGGTTCTTCTCGGCCGACGTGCCACCGATGACGAAGGCGATATGGTAGGGAGGGCAAGCCGCGGTTCCCAGGCTCTTCATCTTCTCCACCAGGAACGGAAGGAGTGTGCCTTCGTTCTGGATCGTGGCCTTGGTCATGGGGTAGAAATAGGTCTTGTTGGCACTGCCGCCGCCCTTGGCAACCATGATGAAACGGTATTCGTTGCCCTGGGTGGCTTCGATGTCGATCTGCGCAGGAAGGTTGCACTTGGTGTTCACCTCGTTGTACATGTCCAGCGGAGCGTTCTGGCTGTAGCGGAGATTCTCCTGGGTGTAGGTGTTATACACGCCGAGGCTCAGGGCCTCCTCGTCTTCGAAATCCGTCCAGACATGCTGTCCCTTTTCGCCGTGGATGATGGCCGTACCGGTGTCCTGGCAGAAGGGGAGCACACCCTTGACCGACGTTTCCGCGTTGCGCAGGAACTGGAGGGCGACGTATTTGTCGTTGTCGCTGGCTTCGGGATCGGCCAGGATGGCGGCCACCTGCTCGTTGTGGGCGCGGCGGAGCATGAACTGGCAGTCGTGGAAGGACTGCTGGGCGACCAGCGTGAGCGCCTCGGGGGAGACTTCCAGGATGGTCTTATCGCCGAAACTGGATGTTTTTACGAGTTTTTCAGACCCGGGGATCTTGTAATACTCAGTCGTGTCGGGACCGAGCTGGAACATGGGTGCGTATTTGAATTCAGCCATAAGAGAGTTAGTTTTTCGTATCCACAAAGATAGTAATTTTCCATGAATCCATATTTATTGGAAATTTTTAGTACCTTGTATTGCATAGTAATGGAAAAATTTTATATCTTTGCATCAACAAATATTTTGCGACAAATGAAACGCGTGACCAATGCCTGTATCGGAGGGCGTAATTTCACCCTCAACGATGATGCCTACAACCGCCTGGATGCCTATCTCCATCATTTCAAGGCCAAACTGACCGTGCCCGAGACCCAGAAAGGGGAGGTGATGGACGAAATCGAAGGCCGGATCGCCGAACTGTTCTACCGGGAAGTAGGGGAGACCGCCCGCGTGGTCACCCTGCCCATGGTGGAACAGGTCGTCTCCACCCTCGGGATGCCGGACGGCTCCGCCGAGACGGGGTATTCCTATTCATCGGCTTTCCCGGAAGACAAGGTTCCGAAGAAACTGTACCGGGACATCGACAACAAAGGCGTCGCCGGTGTCTGCGCCGGCCTGGCCCATTACTTCGACATCGACGTGACCATCATCCGGATCATCATGCTGGTGGCCTTGTTCGCCGGGACCTCCGGCTTCTGGATCTATGTCGTCCTCTGGATCGCCATTCCCAAGGCCGAAACCCCGGCGCAGAAATGCGAGATGCGGGGCATCCCTGCCACCGCGGAGAACATGGCCAGGTTCGCCGGACGTGCGCAGGACACTTATAAGCAGTAAACTATGGAGAACACAAGCGAGAATGTCCGTTCCCAGATGCGGAAAGGCGTGCTGGAATACTGCATCCTGTGTATTCTCAGCAAGAAGGAGGCCTATGCCTCCAGTATCATCGACGAGCTCAAGACGGCCAACATGATCGTGGTCGAAGGGACTCTGTATCCGCTCCTGATCCGCCAGAAGAACCAGGGCCTCCTGACTTACCGCTGGGAGGAATCCACCCAGGGGCCTCCCCGGAAGTATTATGAAATCACGGAGAAAGGCCGTGCCCAGCTCGCCGAGATGGACGCTGCCTGGCAGGAAATGGTGGAAAGTATCGAAACGCTGAAGCGATGAAAGAAATCGAAAGAGTGAGCATCGGAGGCTATGCCTTCACGCTCGAAAAAGATGCCGCCGTTGCGGTGGAACGCTACCTGAAGGACCTGGAGGCCCATTATCTGGGCCAGGAAGGAGGGAAGGAAATCATGGAAGGGATCGAAGAACGGATGGCCGAACTGCTGCTGGAACGCTGCGGTACGGGCCGTGTCGCCGGCGTCGCCGACATCCAGGGGATCATCGACATCCTGGGCCGGCCGGAACGGATCGAGGCCGACGACCCCGAGCCGGAACGTCCGCAGGAGAAGCCGCAGAAGAAACTGTACCGGGACCTGGAGAACAAGCGGGTTGCCGGCGTGTGCGCCGGTCTGGGCAATTATTTCAATATCGATATCGCCCTCATCCGGATCGTCTTTGCCGTCATCGCGATCGCCCTTTTCTTCGGCGGGGCGGATGAAGGCATCTGGTCCCTGCTCGGATTCGTGGCCTATGGGGTCCTTTGGCTGGCGATGCCGCCGGCCCGGACGGCGCAGGAGCGCTGGGCCATGAAGGGAGAGAAGGGGACGCTGGAGGATATCCAGCGGAATGTCCGGAACGGCATCCAGGAGATGGGCGATGTGGCCCGGCAGGGCGCCCGGGAAATCGGCGATGCCGTCCGTGGCCCCAAGGGAAGCGAATTCGGAAAGATCCTTCTGATCGCCATCGGCATCGCCTTCCTGTTGTCCGGCGTGTCCGGCCTGGCGTCCGTTTCGGTCCTGAGTCTGGCCGGCAACGGTACGCTCCATCTTCCGCTGAACACCTTCCTTTCGGAGCTTTACGAGGAGGCCCCGATCTTCTATGACATGCTGGATACGCCTTGGATCCTGGTCCTGGCCATCCTGGCCGTCGTCCTGCCGCTCATCGGCCTCATCTATCTGGGAATCCGGTTCATCTTCGGATTCAAGGCTCCTTCCTGGAAACCCGGCCTGGTCATCCTGGTGCTGTGGCTGGTCATCCTGGTCGTCCTGGCGGTCCTGGGCTTTGCCGGCATCATTTCCACCGAATACATGAACATTTAGCGGCCCCCGCCGTTTGGTCGTGTCGATGTTTTTCCGTATTTTTACGGTCAAACATCGACACTCATGTTACTATCCACGCTCATCGCCCTCGTTGCATCTGCAACGATCCAGATCCATCATTATCAGGTACCTGTCGTCCAGGACAGGGATGTTCCGGTCGCTTCCGTGACGGTCCCGGAAGGGGTCGCCCCGGATATCAAGGTCACGCTCAAGGGGTTGCCCCGGAAAGCGCTCCGCTCCTGGACTGTGAAGGGGGGACAGTTGTATGTGAACCTCGACGCCTCCCGGGTCAAGGATATCCGGAAGCCTTTTTCCTTGAAGATCAAGGCAAGCGGCTTTGATGTCGAAGGGGATGGCGCCCGCATGCACCGGCTGGCCCGGAAGGTCCGTACGGCCGGGGACGATGGCGTCGCGGCCTACCGGATCCCCGGACTGGTGACCACGAAGAAGGGCACGCTGGTCGGCGTGTACGACATCCGCCACGAGAATTCCCGGGACCTGCAGGGCCATATCGACGTGGGTGTCAGCCGTTCCACCGACGGCGGACGCACCTGGGAGCCGATGATCGTCGCCATGGACATGGGCGAATGGGGAGGACTTCCGCAGAACCTGAACGGTGTGGGAGATCCCTGCATCCTGCTGGATGAGGTGACGGGCGACCTGCTGGTCTTCGCGGCCTGGACGCATGGCGGCGAGGCCGGAAAAGCGGCTTGGTGGACGGCCGGCAGCGGCTTTTCGCCGGCAACGACGCCCCAGCTGCTGATGGTCCGTTCCACGGACGACGGCCTGACCTGGTCGGAACCGGTGAATCTTACGCGCCAAGTGAAGCGGGAAGCCTGGAATTTCACGTTCCAGGGCCCTGGACGGGGCATTACGATGGATGACGGAACGCTGGTGGTCCCGTTCCAGCATCAGGAACCGGCGCCGGAGCGGACGCCTGCAGCCGGCATCATGTACTCCAAGGACCGTGGCCTGACCTGGCGGGTCCATGAATACGCCAAGATCAACACCACCGAATCCCAGGTCGTGGAGGTGGCTCCCGGCGAACTGATGCTCAATATGCGCGACAACCGCGGAACCGGCCGGGCGGTCTATACGACGACGGATTTCGGCCGGACCTGGACCCCGCACGTCTCGGACGGGAAGCTGGTGGAGCCGGTGTGCATGGCAAGTCTCCTGAAGGTCCGTGCCGCCGAAAACGCCCTGGGCCAGGATATCCTTCTGTTCTCCAACCCGGCCGATGCGAAGCAGCGCAAGAATATCACCATCCAGATGAGCCTGGATGGCGGAAAGACATGGACCCGGAAATGCCTGCTGGACGAGGGGGGCGGCTGGGGCTACTCCTGCCTGACGATGATCGACAAGGACACGGTGGGCATCCTATACGAGAGCTCCCAGGCCCATATGACCTTCCAGGCGATTCCCCTCAAAGATATCCGCTGATGGCCATCAAGATCAACCTCGAACGGGTCGAGACCGAACTCTTCTGCTCCTCCAAGTGGTGGGGCGACCCGGATTTCCCCGTGGACATGGAGTATCCGTCTTTCCCGGTGGAGGAAGACGGGGAAGCGTATGACTATCCGCTGACCTTCGTCTGCCAGATCGACTGCGAGGACATCGCTCCTTTCGATCCTGAGGGACGCCTTCCGCACGAAGGCATGTTCTATGTCTTCGCCGCCCTGGACGCCTATGCCGGCTATGACAGTCCCATCCCGAACGGGCCGGGGGAGTGGCCCAAGGGTCAGGTCGTGGTCAAATATACGAAACACATCAACTTCGAGACCTTCCGCGCATCCATCCTCGTGGATGACGAGGACCAGCCCCTGACGGAGCCGGCCCTCCGGATGACTTTCGAGGCCTGTCCGGACGATTACGCCGGTACCGGCCTTCTTTTCGGCGACACCTTCCTCCGTATCGCAGACAAAACGGCCGCCCTGGATTTTGGCGGCCGCTCATTGGTGTTATATCTGGAACCCGCTGATTTCGAGCGTGGTTACTGGAGGCGGATGAAGGGGAAACTGATATAGGGAATCTATTTCAGCAGCTCGTGCGACGCGGTCATGGCCTTCGGGTCCAGGGCCTCGTCCAGTTTCTCCTGCGTCATGTAGCCGTGCTCGAGGACCAGGTCATAGACGCTGCGTCCGGTCTCGAGGGCTTCCTTCGCGACCTTGGTGGAGGTCTTGTAGCCGATGTACGGATTCAGGGCGGTGACGATGCCGATGGAATGCTTGACCATCTCGTAGCAGTGGTCGGCATTGACGGTGATGCCGTCGATGCACTTGGTGCGCAGGGTGTTCATCGCGTTGATGAGCCAGGTCTGGCTTTCCAGGATGCACTGGGCGATGACGGGCTCCATGACGTTGAGTTGGAGCTGGCCGGCTTCGGCGGCGAAGGTGACGGCGGTATCGTTGCCGATGACCTTGAAGCACACCTGGTTCGTAACTTCGGGAATGACGGGATTCACCTTGCCCGGCATGATGGAGGAACCCGGAGCCATCGGAGGCAGGTTGATTTCGTGGAGACCGCAGCGGGGACCGGAGGCCATCAGGCGGAGGTCGTTGCAGATCTTGGAGAGCTTGACAGCCAGGCGCTTGAGGGCGGCGGAGTAGCTCACATAAGCACCGGTGTCCGGAGTGGCTTCCACCAGGTCGGGGGCCTTTTCGAAGGTGTCGCCGGAGAATTCGCTCATCCGCTTGGTGCAGAGCTCCGCGAAGCCGGGAACGGCGTTGAGGCCGGTGCCGATGGCGGTTCCGCCCATGTTGATCTCCTTCAGGAGGACGGCGTTGCGCTCGAGGTTGGCGAGTTCTTCGGCCAGGTTGTTGGCGAAGGCGTTGAATTCCTGGCCGGAGGTCATCGGAACGGCGTCCTGCAGCTGGGTGCGGCCCATCTTGATGATGTCCTTGAACTCCTCACCCTTGGCCCGGAAGGAGGCGATCAGGTCGCCGAGGGCCTTCTCCACATGCTTGTTCATGCGGACGAACGTGTAGCGGAAGGCGCTGGGATAGGCGTCGTTCGTGGACTGGGCGCAGTTCACGTGGTCGTTCGGGGAGCAGTACTGGTATTCGCCCTTCTTGTGCCCCATCAGTTCCAGGGCGCGGTTGGCGATCACCTCGTTCGCATTCATGTTCACGGAGGTGCCGGCACCGCCCTGCATCATGTCCACCGGGAACTGGTCGTGGAACTTGCCGTCCACGATTTCCCGGCAGGCGGCCATGATCGCTTCGCCGATTTCCTTCGGAAGGACACCGAGCTCGGTGTTGGCGGCTGCGGCGGCCATCTTCACATAGGCCATCGCGATGATGTACTCGGGATAGTCGCACATCCGCGTGGTGGAAATCTTATAGTTGTTGAGGGCCCGTTGGGTCTGGACGCCGTAGTAAGCGTCGGCGGGAACCTGAAGTTCTCCCAGGAGGTCGGATTCGATCCGATACTTGATTTCGCTCATGGTTAAAATGTGTTATCTAATTATTCGCAAATGTAACAATTCGTCTGCAATAAAGCAAAAATAGGTTAGAGATTGACGATCCCTTTTGAAATGTATGGAATTATCCTTAAAATAGTGCCGGATTTCCTTAACAGTCAATCTGATGAAACCTTGTCGCCTTCTGTCCGCCGCTTTCGCGCTGCTGTTTTCCTTCGTGCTGTCCGCTTCCGAACCCTTCCGCATCGCCGTGGCCGGCGTCACGCATGACCATCTGGGCGGTGTCGTTTCCCAGTTGAAAGCGGGGGATATCCGCGTCGTCGGCGTCTGGGAGGCCGATGCCCGTTACCTGCATGCCAATTCCCTGACGGGGATGCTGCCGGAGCATATCTTTTATGCCGATCTCGGCCGGATGCTGGACGAAACCCGTCCCGAGGCCGTCGTGGTCTACGGCTCGATCAAGGAACATCTGGCCGTCGTGGAGGCCTGTGCACCGCGCGGCATCCACGTGATGGTGGAAAAGCCCTTGGCGGCCTCGCTCAAGGACGCCCGGAAGATGGCGGCCTTGGCCCGGAAACACGGCATCCTCCTGTTGACGAATTATGAGACAACCTGGTATGCATCCAACCGGTATGTGAAGGAAAACCTTGCCTCCGTGGGACCCGTCTATCGCATCGAAGTCTATGACGGGCACCAGGGACCCATCGAGATCGGCTGCAGCAAGAAGTTTACCGACTGGCTCACGGATCCTGTCCTGAACGGGGGAGGGGCCGTGATGGACTTCGGCTGTTACGGGGCCAATCTGGCCACCTGGCTCCTGGACGGCCGCCGGCCCGCCAGCGTCTATGCGGTCCTGCAGCGGAACAAGCCCTCGGTGTACCCCCGCGTGGATGACGACGCGACCATCGTCCTGGACTATGGCGGGACCACCGTCCAGATCAACGCCTCCTGGTGCTGGCCCTATGGCCGTAAGGATATGTATGTCTATGGAAAGGACGGGTTCCTGTATCAGGCCGATCCGAACCGCGTCGCCAACGTCCCCGGTGCCCGTGGCGTGGTTGCCCCGGCCCTGGAAGCGCCCATCGACAATCCCTTCCATTACCTCGCCGCTGCCGTCCGGGGAGAGCTGACCGTCGCCCCCACGGACCTGTCGGCCCTGGAAAACAACCTGACTGTGATGGAAATCCTTTCCGCTGCCGTCCGCAGCGCCCGGACCGGAAAGCCCGTCCGGCTCCGGTAAACGGTTTATGGGGCGCAGTCCCTTCCCAGGACCGAATACCGTTCCAGTTCTTTTCCCTCCTCGCTGTACACGGCGAATCCCTTCCTGCCCGACCGGAGCGTAATTCCGCCGTAATACGCCCCGCGCTTCCTTACCGCTTTCTTGGCTCGGAGCAGGGCTTCTTCCTGGGTGGGGCAATAGTACGTGGTCATCACGGCGGTAAAGATATGCCGCCGTTGAGCCAAAGGAGGGTACAGGAAAGGGGATGCTTTATTTTTTGCAGACCTTGTTGAACAGGATCTGCTGGATGACCACAAGGACGCTGACGAATAGAACGACGACATATCCTTCTTTCAGGAATCCATATAGGAGAAAGCAAACCGCTACTGCCGCCGTACAACCGGCATGGACGATCCTGAATTTCTTCAGGTCATACTGCTTCCCGTCGCCGATATGCCTGAAATACCACATCATGTATTTCTCCCCGCTGAAAAATCCGACGTAGATGGCCACCATGAAGGCCAATACGGCGATAACCAGTGAAAATACTTGAAGAGCGCTCATAAAGGTCGGCAGTGAAAAAAGTCGAACGTCTATTTCGCCAGGAATTCCGAAGGGGTGAGGCCTGTGACTTTCTTGAAGATCCGGTTGAAGTGATGCACGTATTCGAATCCCAGCAAATGGGCCGTTTCGCTGACATTGTGCCCATGCATCAGGAGGCTTTTCCCCCTTTCAACCACGAAAGAATGGATGTAGCCGATGGCTGTATCGCCTGTCGCCTGGTGGATCATGTCGCCCAGATAGCGGGGAGAATACGCCAGTTCTGACGCGCAGTATTGGACGGAGGGAACCCCCAGGCTCAACTGCTTGTTCTCCGAGTAATAATCGATGAGCAGTTGATGGAAGCGCTTGAGCATGTCGGATGAATCCTTATCCCCGAAAGCCGTTTGCCTCAGAAAGATGCGGTTGCAATACTCGAGGATTACATGGAGATAACCTTGGAGCACTCCCCGTAGGGCAGGGCTGTCTTCATGGTCCTGGACTTCTTTACGCATCTGGCCGATGAGCAGGGAAATCCGGTCCCATTCCGTTGGCGTCATCTCCAGCGAGTTGCTGGAATAGTAGGAGAAGAAACCGTATCCCTCCATCTTTTTCTCCCAGGCGGTCCCTTGAGTCAATTCCGGAGACCAAAGGAGAACCCATCCCTTTCGGGTTATCAGTTCCCCGTTGTCTTCCACGCCTCCGATCTGCCCCGGCGCCACCGCAATGATGGAAGGACCGTGGGTTTCGTAGGTTTTCATTCCATAGGAAATGCCCTGGACAAACTCATCCTGGATGAACAGTCCATACACGCCATAACGATTCAGACTCCGGCGGAACAACCCCAGTTCTTCGTACCGGAGGATGCAAATGAGCGGATGAAGCGCAGGAGCGTTGACATAAGCGGCGTAATCGTTCGGATTGGTTATGAGTAAGACTTTTTTCATCCATAGATTCTCTTTAAATCTTAAATCCGGACAAAGATAAGGATTATCTGCGAAATTGGTTAACAATGGACAAAAAAGCGTTATGCCGCATCCGATGGAAAGACCTATTTTTGCAAAAAAAAGAAATCCATGGGAATCAACCATCTCATCAATCGCAGAAAAGCCCTCAAAGTGATGGGCTTGGGCATGCTTGCCACCTGTGTCCCGACCCTTCCCGCCGGCGGAAACACCCGGAAAGAAAAGAAGATCAAACGCCTGATCTTCTACTTCTCCGCCACCGGCAACAGCCTTTATGTTTCACGCCAGATTGCGGGAGAAGAGGGCACCCTGCTGAGCATCTCGCAGGAAATCCACAATGAGAATCCTGTTTATGAGGCGGAAGAAATCGGCTTCGTCTGCCCGGTCTACTGCTTCATCCCGCCGGCAATCGTCCAGGACTTCATCGCCCGCTCCACGTTCAAGGCCGATTATTTCTTCACCGTCGGCACTTACGGCGCCCATAGCACGATCTTCCCGGAGTTCGTGGACAATCTGGCCAAGGAGAACGGTTTCCAGATGAATTACATCAATACGATCCAGATGGTCGACACCTACCTGCCGTATTTTGATGCGGATAGGGAAAAGGCGGACCCGAAGAATCAGCTGATTCCCGAAAAGATTGCAGCCGTTCTCGCGGCCATCGACAAGCGCGAAAACTTCATCCTGCCGGTCACCGAGATGGACCGGATGATCTGCGAAGGGTATTACCGATCCTCCGGTCGGGACCGCACGCGGCCCACGGTCACTCGTTCCGAAAAGATCGTCTTCTCCACGGATGCCTGCATCGGATGCGGCGTTTGCACGTCGGTCTGTCCGCACGGTTCCTGGAAGCTGGTCGACGGTCATTCCGTCGCTGAAGGGGATTGCGAAAACTGCCTGGCCTGCGTCCACAACTGCCCCCAGAAGGCCATCTCCATCATCCCGACCCCTCCGGAGCCGGAGGAACCGAACCGGAATGCCCGCTACCGCAACCCGAACGTCAGCATCGCCGACCTGATCAAGGCAAACAGCCAGATCTGATTTTCAAGATATATGAAGAAGCAATTGTTGACGGCGGCAGTATTCGCCCTCATTGGTTTTCTTGCGGCCGCCCAGCCCTGGATGATGCGCCCTCAAGGTCCCGTCAATGAGTTTTCGGCCCTGGAGGGGACTTCCGTCCTCAATTACAACATGGTGCCGGAGCGCAACGTCCATTCACGCGCCGGATTTGGGCCTGCCTTTTATATCTTCCCGGACGGCCGGCTGGACAACAAACAGGCCCTTGAACTGGCCCGGAGGCTGAAGCTGACCGACATCATCCAGGAATACGGCGGCCGGATCATGGTCGTCAATCCCGCTTCGGACAAGTGGCAGGATCAGGACCTGGAGGCCTTTACGCGGTTGATCGGCATGGGAGGAGCCCCGACAAACGTCAAGGTCGTAGGAATCGGTTCCGGAGCGACTTTCGTGAATCGACAGCTGGCCGCGACGGACCTCACGGGAGTCATTGCCGGAATCGTTTCGATCGATGGCGAACCCGGGAAAGTCTGCAAGTTTCCGGTACCGGCATTCATCGGCGGGAAGAATGCCGCAAAGGCGGCGAAACCTTATCAGGAAGCGAGCGATGCTGCTCCGGCTGACCCTCTTCAGAAAGTCGTCATCAACACGGACAGGAAGGCTTCTCTGGAGATGCTCTTCGCCCAGGCGTGGGATGATGTGCTGAGTGCCAACTATCGGTATAACAATCTCTTCCGTACTTTCTACATGAGCCGGGGAATCGACAACCCGGAAGGCGTGAAAAACTTTGAACTGGTCTCCATCCCCGTATTCGACAAGCTGGGGATCCAGCGCAATGTTGTGGAGTATCCCCTGGTGGATATGAATGCCCCTTCCCGGCCGGAAAATCCGGACAAGTATCTCTGGTACGAGTACATTCCCAAGCAGGCGCAGGATGCCGCCCCGGGTACGGTTCCTCTGGTCGTCCTTCTCCATGGCCACGGCAATGACCCCCGTACGCAGAGCGAAACGTCCGGCTTCCCGGAATTAGCCGCGGAAGAGGGATTCATGGTCGTGGAGATGGAATGGCAGGGCGGAAACGGATACGTCCCCATGGGCCTTGACGGCATCGAAGCGGTTATCAGCGTCCTGCGGCAGAAGTATCCCCAGATTGATGGATCGAGGATCTATGCGGAAGGACTGTCTGCCGGCGCCATGACCAGCAATATGCTTGGTGTCCGCAAATCACACCTCTTTGCTGCCGTTGCCGGCCATTCCGGAGGCATTTTCTCCGGGAATGGACTCGGTTACTATGCCTATGGCTCTGAACCGTTGATGAATGAAGCCATTCAGAAACGGGGGCACGTGGAAGTCGGTTATTGTTCCGTTGTAGGCACTCATGATGATACGATCCGTTTCTTCAATCAAGACAATTGGGAGGGCAGTCCCTATCTCAATGTCTGGCGTATTTATGAGACGGTCAACGACATGCCCGTGACGGGCGACTTGGATTTCAGCGTGGATCCGACCTTCGGCTTCGCGCTTCGGGACAGGAAGCAGATTCATACCGGCAAAAGCGAGGACATTACCATCGAGTTCGGCCAGTTGTACAAGGATGAGAAACCCATGATCCGCCTGATGGTCGTCAACCACTATGGACATTGGAATTTCAAGCCCGCCGCCCGGCTCATCTGGGACTTCTTCCGTCACTTCTCACGGGACACGGAAACCAAGGAACTTCGCTATCAATGAAAAGGATTCTAATTATTCTCCTGCTGGCAGTGGTCGCATTTCCAGCCTTCGCCCAGATGGGCTCCCCAATCATCATCCCGATTTGGCCGGACGGAGCCCCTAACGACAACGGCATCGTTACGGAGGAGGGACATCCTTCTCCGAGGAGTGTCGACAACGTTTCCAAACCGGAACTGTGGGTTTTCCCGGCGTTTCGGCCTAACGGAACAGTGATTATCGCCTGCCCCGGGGGCGGATACTACTATCTGGAAATAGAAAAGGAGGGCACCGGACTCGCTCCCTGGTTCAATTACATCGGTGTCACCCTGGCTGTCTTGAAATATAGAATGCCGAACGGCCATTTTGAGACCACGCTGAGCGATGTCCAGGAAGCAGTCAAGATTATGCGGAAGCATACCGAGGACTGGGGGGTAAATCCGGAGAGGGTAGGCGTAATGGGCTGTTCGGCGGGTGGCAATCTGGCCATTCAAGCTGCCGTGCAGTTTACTTCCCGGGAGAACAGGCCTGATTTCCAGATCCTTCTTTATCCGTTCACGACGATGAACGATTTCGAAAACAACATCATGTTCGGCCCGGATGCTTCTGAAGAGTTGATTAGAAAGTATTCCGTACTCGAACAGGTCAAGCCGGACACGCCCCGGGCATTCATCGCATGCAGTGCCGACGATCAGATTGTTCCTTTCGACGACAGCATCAAGTACTTCAAGGAATTGCAGGCCCGAAAGATCCCATCTGTGCTACACATCTATCCTACCGGAGGTCATGGCTGGTGCGAAGGACCCTGGTTCCATTACAGCCGAGAGTGGAAGACGGAACTGGAACGCTGGCTTGTCGAGTGGTAGTTCTAGAGTCACGGTGCATGAAAAAAATATAACGCAACCCCCGACAATCTTGGAAGATTGCCGGGGGTTTGCTTAGGAATTCTCACGGAAATCGACTTTTCTCAGAAATCTAAATCTCTGATAATCAATTAGTTGAGTAGTATTGTGCGGAAGGGGGGACTCGAACCCCCACGCCTTGCGGCACCAGATCCTAAGTCTGGGTTGTCTACCAATTCCAACACTCCCGCATGAGTGAGGGTGCAAAGATAGTTAATTTTTCGTGAATTCGATGCAGGCCCATTCCTCCCGGAGGGTTTGGCCGACCCAGGTGAGGCCGAGGGCGGCGGCGCGTTCCTGCAAAGCCGGGATGTCGGCCTCGTAGAAGCCGCTCATCAGGAGGTGGCCGCCATGGCGCAGGGAGCGGACGTAGGTGGGCATGTCCTCGATCAGGATGTTCCGGTGGATGTTCGCGAGGATGACGTCGTACGAGCCCATCTGCAGGAGGGAGGCGTCGCCGCAGGCGGTTTCCACGCGGGTGCCGACGCGGTTCCAGCGGGCATTGCCCCAGGCTGAGTGGGCGGCGACGGCGTCGATATCGACCGCAAAGACCTTCCGGGCGCCCATCTTGGCGGCGAGGATGCCCAGGATGGCCGTTCCGCAGCCCATGTCCAGCACGACGTGTCCCCGGATGGCGTCTTCGATGCCCAGCATCCGCTGCATCATCATGTAAGTCGTGTGGTGCGAGCCGGTGCCGAAGGCCATTTCCGGGTCGATCCAGATGTTGAACCGCGTGCGGGGGACGTTCTCGTTAAACCCGGCCTTGACGGTGACCTTCCCGTCCACGACGATGGGCTCGAACCGCTGTTCCCATTCCTTGTTCCAGTTCTGTCCCTGGATGGGAACGGCCTCGAAGCCGGCGACATCGGCATAACCGCTCAGGACCACTTTCAGGTCTCCCGGACGGTATTCCGACAGGGGGATATAGGCCTTCAGAAACGGATCTTCCGTGACGAAGGAGTCGTAGGGGAGCTCGGCGAGATCCGCCATCAGCATCTCGGCCGTCTCTTCGGAGAAGGGCTCCAGGCGGACGGATACCTCGATATATTCAAAGCTGTTCATCTTCTTTCTTGGCAGGGGATTTAATGACGGAAAGCACCTCTTCCCGAAGGGTCTCCCGGTCCATTTCCACGGCAGCTTCTTCGAAGCGGCGGGACATGACGGCGACGGAATCGGCCACGGAGGGTGGTGCAGCCAGGGTGTCGGCGGCGCTGTAACCGGTCTCGTCCATCCGGTCCTGGATGTATCGCTGGGCGTTGTTCTCGGCGATGGCCTTTTCCACACCCAGTTCGAAAATGTTATGGATGGAGGCCAGCAGGCTGTACTGGACCGTGTCCAGCTGTTTGGTGAACACGGGAACGTTGACACTCCGGTACTTGGCCTTTCCGATCCCGTACTTGATATGGTCGAAGTCGTCGCCCCAGATGTTGATGCCGAACTTCACCAGCAGGGGAGACTTGATCACCGACAGGTGGTACTGGAACGACTCGTCCAGATGCTGCAGACCGCTGGCGGCCAGCGTATAGCGGTCCACGTCCAGCACGAAGGGGAAGACCTCCAGCACATTGTCCCGGACCATGCCGGTCACAGCCATCTTGTCCACGTTGGCGCCGCCCTTATCCTTGAACATCAAGTATTTGGCGATCTTCTTGAATTCTTTGCTCTCGTTGGAGATCGAGAGATCCTTGCCGGAGATCCGCATCACACCGTCGATGGAAGGGAGCACCAGGTTCATGAGGGTGTCCACGTCCGAGGTCACGGCGAGCTCGCAGTCCAGGTCGCCCGCGAAGGACCGCAGCATGGGCATGAGCGTATCCACCGACGGGAACAGGGTGATGACCTTCTCCGCGGTAATGTCCACGAGGTTCAGGTCGAAGCCCGCCTTGATGTCCTTCTTGGACCGGGTGGAGTAGAATCCTTCGAAGTAGATGTCGCCCATGTTGGAGGCGGCGAGCGCGTTGGTAATCTGAAGCGTCCGCTGCTTCATGGCGATGTCGGCGGCGGCCCAGGACACGTCCAGGCTGTCATACCGGATTCCGCTGGCTTCCAGGGTCACCTTCGCGTCCAGATTCGCCGGGATGACGATGAGACGGGAAACATCCGCGGAATCAGGTAGTTCTGCCGATGCGATCGCCCGCTCGACCGCCTCGTCGCTGGCCTTCTCCATGGACTTTTCCGGCTCGTAGGTGCGCCAGTAGGCATAGGCCCGCATCAGTTCGTTGGCATCCAGGAGACTGGAGGACAGCAGTCCTTCCAGGCCGATGGTGCCCCGCCCGAGAATGGACCGGCGGAGGTTCGTCAGGGAAGCCCGGGCCGACAGGTCGGAGTTTCCGGCCGTGACCGTCACGTTGTCCAGGTCGATCCGGTCGCCGGACACCTTGCCCCGGAGATCCCTGACCTGCGTCCGCAGCGGAAATGCCGCGTACAGGATCCGGGCCTCCTCGGCGGAAATGCTCCCGCCGAAATCCCAGTCCCGATAATACTGTTTCAGGGCGTCGGAAAGACTGATGTGGATGTCCTTTTTCCGGAAATCGGCCTCCTGCATCCAGGACGGAAGCGCCCGGCGCGGGCGGCTCCGGCGATATAGGATGAGCAGGGAATCCTCCGGAACGCCCGGATAGACGTTCTTGAGGGAATCCACGAGATGCGCCCGCCGGCTTCTCGTACCGGGACCGGTGAGGCGTTTGTTCGCCGTGATGTCGAATTTCAGGTTCCGCAGCAGGGCCCCGTCGGAGCCGCTGCGGACGCGGACGCCGGTGCTCTGGCTCGTCAGATTCAGTTTCGGGGAGCGGAAATCCTCCGTGGAGGGTGTTACGCGGAAGGTTTCAGTGTTGTCCCGTACACCGGCGGAGAGGCCGTCGTCGTCTTTCATGGACAGGGAGGCGAGCTTCAGGACGCCCATCAGCGGCGTGAGCTCCTTCCCGCCCTGCAGGATGGAGGCGGAGTTCTGGGCCAGGAGCCGGACGCCCCGGCCGCGGATGTAGGTCCCTTCCTTGTAAGTGGCGGAAAGCGTGTCCAGGGTTGCGTCCAGGGCGAGCACCCGGGCCCCGCGCTGCATGTTGTTGTCGATGCGGTTCCCTTGGGTTTCCAGGATGACATCGGCCTGTTGGACATAGGCTTTCAGGCGGTCTTTCGTATCGTCGATGGAGAGGTCCCGGATGACGGCGTTCCCCCGGATGTCCGCATCGCCGATACGCGGAAGCGAAAGCTGGGAGAGGCGGGCCTGACCGTTCAGGGAGGCGGTCAGGGATCCGGTGCCGGTAATCCCTTTTTCGGCGGTGAAGGCCTGGGTGAGAGAGTCCACCCGGGCACGGACCTGGCCGTCCAGGGCGAAGAACGGGTCGTCCCCCGTCAGGTCGGCTGCGGTTCCCTTCACCTCCAGCTGCGCTCCGGCGATATCCACGAGCACCCGGTTCAGGTCCAGGTCCAGCTTCCGGTCTTCATCCGTGAGCGCATCGACATTCAGCGAGATCCGGCCCCGCCGGCCCAGTCCCTCGTAGTCCAGATAGGCGTCAGGAACCTGCAGATGTGCCTGGATGCGGGGCAGCCGGCCCTTCGCCAGGGTGCCGTCCGCATGGGCCTGGAGGTCCAGTACGGCGTCGGTCCGGACTTTCTTCAGGATCGGGAAATTGGACTGATAGGCCGTCAGCAGTTCACCCAAGGCGCATTTTTCGATGGAGGCGTCGGCCCGGATCTCGGTCGAGTCCTTCCGGAAAACGGCTCCGCCGCTGCCCGTCAGGTCGATGGTCGCCACCCGCAGGCCCAGGCGGTCCAGCTGCACTTCCAGGTCCTCGTCCTTCCGCAGCGGGAAGGTCGCATCGGCCTCCAGATGGAGGGGAATCCGCATCCTTCCGGCAGCGCGGAGGGACAGGAAGGCTTTGGCATCCGCCGTCAGGGCGGCCTTGCGGTCTTTCCCTTCCAGGGTCAGCCGGTCCAGACCCAGGGAGAGGGTATCGGCCGGCAGGCGGCCGCTGAGAAACAGGCTGTCCACAGCGAGGGAAACCCGGCTTTCCGGGATATCGTGTGAGTCGATCCGTCCGTCGAAGGCCAGCTCCTTCATCCGGATGACGCCCAGCATAGTATCCTGCTGGTTGGTATAGACAATGAAAGGGTGGCCTGTCAGCTGCATCCGCTGCACCCGGACGGGCGGCAGGGGAGTGGACGTGGTGTCGTCAGACCCGCCCAGGCACAGGATGTCCCAGTTTGCCGCCGTGCTGTCGTAATAGTGGGCGAAAATCCGGGGATGGTCCAGTTCCGCGCGCCGGATGTCGTAAGAGGTCTTTCTGAGGAGGGTGACGTAGTTGAGGGATGCCGTAAGCCGGCGGAAAGACGCCAGCGTGTCCCTCTCCGGCGCCCTCCCGGCCTGGAGCAGGGGGAAACGCCCTTTTTCCACCAGCGTGGAATCGAACGCCGCGAACCGGTCATGGGGGTAGGTGAGCGCCCCGCCGTCGATGGTGAAGTTCAGGTGCGGGAAGTCCTTGATGACGGACGCCTTCACCCGGTCGAAGGTGAGTTCTCCGCCGTCCACATAGGTGGCGGCTACCTGGTTCACGATGCCCGTAAGCACCTTGGGCCGCAGGATCACCTGGAGGGCGACAAGGAGGATCAGCACCAGGCTCAGGAGGCCCCGCAGGATGTTTCGTATGATCCGTCCCGGTTTCATTCGTTATGCAAAGATAGCGAAAATATGGCTTCCTGCCGTTTCGCTTCCGGAAAAGATTTCCTATATTTGTAACAAACAAGTTACGAGTATATGGATACCCCTTTTCCGTATGATAAATTCGTGACCGGCAAGGATTTCATCGGCCGGAAGAGTGACTGTACGATCCTGTCCAACCTCCTTTCGCAGGGAGAGCATGCCGTCCTGATCGAGCCGCCGCGCGCCGGCAAGACCTCGCTCATCCAGCAGGCCTTGTTCTCCATGCGGTTCACTACCAAGGTGTTCACCGTGGGCCAGTTCTCCGTCCTGAACATCCGGACGGTGGACGAATTCCTGCTCCGGTACGGCTCCACCGCGATCCGCATGGTCGCCTCCACGCCCGACGAGTACACCCGTATCGTGGAAAAGCATCTCGCCGGCACCCATTTCGTCTTCGACCGTGACGCCTTCGCGGACCGCGACGAACTGCTGTCCCGCTCCTGGGACCTGGACGCGGACGATGTGAAAGCCGTCCTCCGCCTGCCTTTTCTCCTGGCGCAGGAAAGGAGCACGCCGCTCCTGCTGATTATCGACGAGTTCCAGAACGTTAATTTCACCGAGGACGGTTATCGCGTCCTCCGTGCCCTGGATGAGGTGATCCGGGAAGAAGGCGAAGCCGGACACAAGGGTTTCTCCTTCATCTTCTGCGGGTCCATGGTGAACGCCATGAAGGAAATCTTCGAGTCCAGCCGCCTGTTCTACCGCCGCGTCACCCGGGTGCGGCTCTCCCAGGCCGACGAACGCGAAATCGCCGACCACGTGGTCAAGGGATTCCTCGCCGGCGGCAAGGTCCTGGACAAGGACCTCCTCATCGGCGCGTGCCGGCTGTTCAAGAACAACTTCTGGTACATCAACCATTTCGCCTCCATTTGCAACTCCATGTCCAAGGGGTATATCATGGAACCCGTGCTGGTGGACGCCCTCTCCTGCCTGATCTCCGTCCACGAGCCCCGTTTCCGGTCCATGATGAACGGCCTCACGACCTTCCAGGTGAGTCTTTTACGCGCAACCGTGGAAGGAAATACCCGATTCAGCGCCTCCGAGGTGATCCGGAAATACAACCTCAACTCGTCGGCCAATGTCAAGCGGGTGAAGGATGCGCTCATGAAGAAGGAAATCCTCACCTTCGACAGCGAGGACAAGCCCGAGTTCCTGGACCCCCTGTTCGAATACTGGATCAAGAAGTACTATTTTGAAATACCGGAATAAGATGAGAAAGAAGATTGTCGTCCTGACCGGCGCCGGGGTGAGCGCCGAAAGCGGTTTCGCCACCTTCCGTGACACGGGTGGCTTATGGGAACAGTATGACGTGAACGACGTCGCCTCCATCGAAGGGTGGTACCGCAACCGGAAACTGGTCCTGGATTTCTACAACCAGCGGCGGGAGCAGCTGAAGGATGCGAAGCCCAATGCCGCCCACATCGCCATTGCAGGCCTGGAGAAAGACTATTCTGTCGATGTCATCACGCAGAACGTGGACAATCTCCATGAACGGGCCGGATCCACCCGGGTCCTCCATCTGCACGGAGAACTCACCAAGGTCCGCCCGGAAAACGGGATCTACGACAATACCTACCGGACGGACGAAGTCATCGACATCGGCTATGACAAGGTCGTTCTCGGAGACAAGGCCCCGAACGGGAGCCAGCTCCGCCCGCACATCGTCTTCTTCGGCGAGGCCGTCCCGAATATCGAGAAGGCCATCACCCTGGTGGAGAAGGCCGATATCCTCCTGATCGTCGGAACGTCCCTGCAGGTGTATCCGGCCGCCGGGCTGTACCGGTATGCCGCCGCGGAAACGCCCATCTATATCATCGACCCGAAGGATGTTCCCGCCCACGACCCGCGCATCACACACATCAAGGACGTGGCCACCAAGGGGATGGAAAAATTCATTGCGGCGCTTGCAGATTAGCAAATTATTGCTACCTTTGCAGTCCCAATGAAAAAAGGAGGTGTAAAAGCATGATCATTGTCCCGATTAAGGAAGGAGAAAATATCGAGAGAGCCCTGAAGAAATTCAAGCGCAAATTCGAGAAGACCGGAACCATCCGCGAGCTCCGCGCCCGCAAGAACTTCGAGAAGCCTTCCGTGAAGAATCGCATTGCTCATCAGAAGGCCGTGTATGTCCAGCAGCTCCGGCTTAAGGAAGAGCAGTAATCACACCTCTGCAAGATAGCGAGGCCACCATTCCGGTGGCCTCGTTTTTTTTCGGGCAGACGGCCCTTGATTTGCCCGATTTATCCGAGGAGAAGGGCCTCCAGCTCCTCCATGGAGGAGACGGCGGGGTACTCCGGCGTCGCGGTCATCGGGCGGTAGCCCCAGGTGACGGCGATGCTGTGGATGCCGCCGTTCCGGGCGGTGAGCATGTCGGTGGAGGAATCGCCGACGAGGATGGCACCGGCGGGGGAGGCATCGGCCTTCCGAAGCACTTCGCCCACGATTTCGGGATCGGGTTTGAGCGGGTAGCCCGGGCGGTTGCCCAGGATGGCGACGAAGGGAATGCCGGGGAAGAATTCCGCGATGAGCCGTTCCGTCCCTTCCTGGAACTTGTTGGAGGCGACGGCGATCCGGGAGCCGCTTTCGTGGAGCCGGGACAGCAGTTCCGGAATGCCCGGATAGGGGTGGGTGTGTACGTCGATATGCTCCGTATAGTAGGCCTTGAAATCGGCTAAGCAACTGTCGATGAATGCTTCATTGGCCCGGAACGCTTCCGGCAGGGCGACGGTGACGAGATTCCGCACCCCGTGCCCGACCATCTTCCGGTACTCATCCGTGGAATGCATGGGGAGCCCCCGTTTGCGGAGCGCGGCGTTCACGGCCTCCGCGAGGTCTTCCAGCGTATCCAGCAGGGTCCCGTCCAGGTCGAAGAGGATGACTTTGTATTTCATTTTCCGAAGATTCCTTTGGGAACGATCCAGCCGTCATACCAGCCGTGGACCGTGGCGTCTTTCTGCATGGCCACTTCTTCCGCGGTGGGCTTGCGGCGAAGTTTCCGGTATTCGCCATGGGCCTGGACGACCGCCTTGTAGGCGTTGTACCGTTTCGTAACGAGGTAGGTGAGGGCGGCCGCTCCGTCCAGGAGCATCCGCATGAAAATGCGCCGCCGGGCTTTGCCCAGGGAGCCGTCCACGCTGTATCCTTGCGCCCGGAAAGTCCTGGCTAGGTTGTTCTCCAGCAGCAGGAGGTTGTTCCGGAAATTGAGCCGAAGCTTGACAGGGGACTCGTTCGGGAGGGTGCCGCCGCCGATGTGATAGACCGATGACTCGGGAACGACGGCGACCGTGTAGCCGGCGAGTTGCATCCGCCAGCACAGGTCGATCTCCTCCATGTGCGCGAAGAACCGGTCGTCCAGGCCGCTGAGTTTCTTCCAGAGTCGGCTCCGTACCAGGAGGCAGGCCCCGCTTACCCAGAAGACATTCTCCGGCGTATCGTATTGGCCTTCATCCTTTTCCACTTTTTGGAGGATACGGCCCCGGCAGAAGGGATACCCGTAGCGGTCCAGCAGGCCACCGGCCGCACCGGCATACTCGAACCGGTCCCGCTGATGATAGGAGAGGAGCTTGGGGCCGCAGGCGCCGCAGTGCGGATGGGTGTCCATCCAGTCGGTCAGGGGCTTCAGCCAGCCTTCCGGAACCTCGATGTCGGAGTTGAGGAGGACGTAGTAATCGGCCTCTACCTGCGCCAGGGCCCGGTTATACCCGCCCGTGAAACCGTAATTCCGGTCCAGGGAAATCCGGCGCACCGCCGGGAATTCGGCGGCGAGCATTTCCAGGGAACCGTCGGTGGAAGCATTGTCCGCGACGATGACCTCCGCATCCATCCCTTCTGTGGAGGCGATGAGCCCCGGCAGGAATTTCCGAAGATAATCCCGGGTATTCCAGTTCAGTATGACGACGGCGGTCTTCACCTATTCTTCCTCGTGACAGTGCCCGTGTCCGCAGCATTCGCCTTCGCCGTGTTCGTGGCAATGGCCTTCGCCGTGCCCGCAGCATTCCCCGTCACCGTGGTCATGATGGTGGTGGCAGTGGCCTTTCCCCTTGCCGTGGCAGCAGTGGTGCTCCTCCGGCGGGAGGAATTCCCCGTGCAGGCCTTCGGTGAGCTCTTTCTCGGTAGCCTCCCGGACGGTAATGACTTTCCCGCTGAAATCCAGGACTTTGCCGGCCATCGGATGGTTGAAGTCCATCAGGACGCCATCCTCTTTCACCTCAGTGACCGTGGCGTTGACCACGGAACCGTCGGCACCCACCATGGGCAGGATCCGGCCCACCTGCATCAGGTCTTCGCGGACTTCACCCTGGATGGTAAAGGCACTTTTGGGAAGGTGGATGAGCTTCTGGTCCTCGTACGGTCCGTAACCGTCCTCGGGCTGGAGCGTGAAGGCGAATGTATCGCCTTCCTGGAGCCCTTCCAGCGCGGCTTCGAAGGCCGGGATAAGCATATGCATGCCCTGGATATAGTCCAGGGGCGCTTCTTCCGTGGCCCGGTCTACGATATTCCCTTCTACAGTGAGGTCGTAGGTCACGGCCACGACTTTGTTCTTCTCGATTCTCATCCGTTGCAGTCTATGTTTTGGAACGCTAAGGTCGGTATTAATTTGGACAAACACAAACGGGCGTCGTCGGCGACGTCGGTTAGGTTGTTCCACAGGTCGATGAAATTCCCCGTCACGAGCATCTCCCGGACCGGGTGGGTGATGACGCCGTCTTCAAAGGCGAAGCCTTCGATCCCGTAGGAGAAATCACCCGTGGAGGTGTTGGAGTTGCCTCCGTTGAAACCGGTGATCAGGATCCCATTCCCCACTTTGCGGAGGACGTCATCCCGGGTCTTGCAGCCTCCGTAGGGCAGGACCACGGGCCGGGTCGCATCCTCGATGGTGGGCTCCAGACCGGTCTTATGGGAGATATAGGTGTTGATGAAATAGCGGGTCGGGACGCCCTGGTCGATGATGGGGAATTCCCGTGTGGCGACTCCTTCGCTGTCATACAGCCGGGATCCGGACTCGCCCTTGTTCCACGGACGGTCCATGACGGTCAGGTGCGGGGAAAAGACCCGCTGTCCGGCCTTGTCCACCAGGAAAGAGTTCTTCTGCTGGATGGCGAATCCGCCGAGGGCGTTCAGCACCGGCGTCAGGAACTTGGATGCGCACTCGCTGTCCACGACGATGTTGCACTTCCCGCCGGGATGGTCCATCGGCCCGATCTGCGCCGCAGCGCGCTGGACGGCTTTTTCGCAACAGGTCTTGAGGGAGGGGAGGATGGCCTCCAGGCGGGGTGTCGCATCCCACCAGTAGCTCGCATAGCGATTCCCTTCTCCGTCTTCCACCGTCACTTCATAGCCGATCTCGAAAGAAGTCTCGGTATGTCGGGCAAAGAGCCCGTTCGAGTCCATGACGACGCTGTCGAAGATGCTGTCCGAGTACTCTCCTTCCTCGGAGAGGATACGGAATCCCTTTTCCAGTTCCGCCTTCCGGTCCCAAACGGATGTGCCCAGGGCCAATGCCCGGCGCCGGTCGGAGGTAAGTGTCTCATAGGCATCGTCATACAAGTCCAGCTCCCGGCCGTTTCCGGCATTCTTGACCAGTCTTTCCGGATCGGGGAGGTCCCGGGCTTCGTCCGGCTCCAGGGACCGCACCGTATCGATGGCCCCGAGGATGAACTGCCGCAGTCCTTCCTCCTCCAGCCGGTTGGAGGAGAAGCTGCCGAACCGGCCGTCCACCCACAGGGACACCTGCAGGCTCCGGTCCAGGGCGTGGGAAACCTTGTCCAGTTCCCCGTTCAGGATCCCGAAGAGCTCCATCAGGCTCTTGTTCAGGGTGATGCGGGCCTTCTGCGCCCCATTGCGCAGGGCGAAATCCATGGATGCCCTCGCAAGGGCGATTTCTTTCTCTGTCAGCATCTTATTCTCCTCCTACCGTCAGGTTCTTGATAAGCACCGTGGGAATGCCGCAGGACACGGGAACGCTCTGCTCCTTCCCGCAGGTCCAGGTGCCGGGGTCGATGGCGAGGTCGTTGCCTACCGCCAGTACGTCGCGGAGGGCCTCCGGCCCGTTGCCGATGATGTTGATATCCTTCACCGGGGCCGTCAGGCGGCCGTTTTCGATGAGGAAGCCGCTCTTGACGAAGAAGGTGAAGTCGCCTTCGCCGATCTTGACCTGGCCGTTGGAGAACTCATCGACATAGATCCCTTGGGGGACGGAGGCGATGATGTCCGCCGGGGCGGCGTCCCCGCTTTCCATGTAGGTGGCCCGCATCCGGGGGATCGGCGCGTAGCGGAAGGATTCGCGGCGGCCGTTGCCGGTGGGGGAGACGCCATAGTGGCGGGCGCTGATGCGGTCGTGCAGGTAGGAGGTCAGGATGCCGTCCTCCACCATGTAGGTCTTTTGTCCGGGCACGCCCTCGTCGTCGAAATTGAGTGCGCCGCGGTTCCCCTTGAGCGTGCCGTCATCGATGATCTGGATGCCCTTGGGACATACCTGCTGCCCCATCTTGTCCGAGAAAATAGAGGTTCCCTTGCGGTTGAAATCGGCTTCGAAGGCATGGCCCATGGCCTCGTGCAGGAGGATGCCGGACGCCCCGGCGCCCATCACCACGGGCATCTGTCCGCCCTTGGGACGGCGGGCGTCGAACCTTTCGTCGATCCCCTTGACAGCCTGGGCGGCCATCTCTTCCACCACCTGGTCCGAGAGCATCTCCACGCCGGCGCGGAAGCTCCGGGAAACCGTCTTGTTCTCCACTTTCCCGCCTTGCTGGAAAATGACCGTGGCGGAGAAGGCGCCCATCGGCCTGGTTTCGTACTTGCATTCCTTGAGGGAATTGTACATCAGGATGTCCGTGACCTGCCAGGAGATGACGCCGATGACCTTGACGACGCGGGTGTCCCGCGCACGGATCTCGCTTTCCAGCTTCTGCAGGTACGGAATAAGGATGGAAGATTCCGTCGTACGCCAGTGGATGCTGACCGGATAGCGGTCGGCGGCGGGATTGGGCGCGCCGCGGAAACGGCGGCCGACGAGGCGGGAGCCGTTGGCAGTGGCCGGGACGCTGTGCTCATAGAAGGCGGAAGTGCCGTCGGCAATGGCGGAGGCGGCCCGGGCGCAGGCCACCATGTCCTCCCGGGCCGTGCTCTCGGAGTAGGCATAGCCGGTCTTTTCGCCGTTGAGGACGCGGACTCCTACGCCGAAGTCGATATGCCGGCCGCCGGATGTGACGGCGCCGTCCCGGAGGACGAGGTTTCCGTAGGTCGTGTTTTCAAAATACAGGTCCGCGTAGTCCCCGCCCTGGCGGAGCGCCTCGGCGATGAGGGCGTCCATGCGGGGAATATCGACCTGGAAGATATCCAGATAGTGTTGTTCAGGGTGAATCATGCGTGTTTTTGATCTGTTCGTAAAGCGCCCGGTTCCGGACGGTCGTGCTGCGGCGGCTGCCTTCCGCCACGACTTGGAAGGTGGAATCGGTATTGTCCACCAGGATCCATTTGTCGCAGGCGGGTGCGTAGTCCTGGAAAAAGTATTGGAGCCCCGTATAGTATCGCCGTCGGATCACCTCCACCGGAACGTCGTGCCCGCCGGCTCCCACCCGTGCGGCCACCCGCCGGATGGCGTGTTCGGGGGAGGCGAGCCAGAGGTACACCACGGTCACGAAGTACCCTTGGTCCTGGGCCCTTTGGACCATCTTGAGGAGCGAACGAGTGGCAAGCGTGGTCTCGATGCAGAAGTCCTCCCGCCGGGCGAACAGGTATTGGGTCTTCTCGAGCATGTACCGGCTCGCCTTGATGTAGGCCGTCTCGGGATGGAAGGGCGCGAGGCTCTTCGCGAACTCGTCGGAGTTCACGAACTCGCTGCAATCAAGAAGTTCCGGGAGGATCGTGTACGAAGCCGTCGTCTTCCCGGAACCGTTACAGCCGGATATGATGTACATCCGGGGCAATATGCGTGCTTATTCTGCCGTAGCTGCGTTGATCTTCTTCATCATGGCGAACATGATGACGCCGGCGATGATGCAGAGTGCCATGAGGATGGCCCAGTTGGCCCAGAGCGGAACCGCATCCCAGAGGAGGCCGGGGATGGAACTGAGATAGTTACCAACGGCCGTGGAAGCGAACCAGAGACCCATCATGAGGCCTTTCAGGCGCGGCGGGGCCACCTTCGTGACGAAGGAGATGCCCATCGGGCTGAGCAGCAGCTCGGCGAAGGTCAGGATGAGGTACGTGCCCATGAGCCAGGTCGGGACGACCGGATCCGGGGAGACGGTGCCGGCGAGTTCGGCCGGGGAGGCCTGTCCGCGGGAAGCGATGATCATCACCAGGTAGCCGATGGCGGCGACGAACATGCCGAGACCGATCTTCACCGGAGCGGAAGGCTCGCTGCCATTCGGGTGCTTCGCATCCTTCTTGCCCGCCAGGGCGCTGAAGATGGCCATGGACACCGGGGTAAGGGCGACGACGAAGAACGGGTTGAACTGCTGGAACAGCTGCGGGAAGATCTCGAGCGGGTTGGGCAGGCCTTTGTAGATGCCGTAGGCGCCGACCCACAGGGCAGCCGTGACGACGCCGCAGATGATCTTGGACGTGTTCTTCTCGCTCTGGAAGGTGGCGAAGAGGGTATAGACGGAGGCGGCGATCAGGGCGAGGGCCCAGATGTTGAACCCGATACGGGTCCACCCTTCGGCGAAGCTCTGGGTGTAGTCACGGGCGAACCAGGTCAGCGACTGGCCGTTCTGGTGGAACGCCATCCAGAAGAAGATGACCACGGCGAACACGAGGATGAGCGCGGTGATGCGGCTCTTCTCCTGCTCCTTGGTGAGTTCCTTGACCGGCGTGGCGCTGGCTGCGGCCTGCTTGGCGTTGACATCGGCGTGCTTGAACCAGTTGCGGCAGCCGAAGTAGATGGCGATGGAGGCGATCAGGGACAGGCAGGCAACGGCGAATCCCATGTTGTACGCGCTGGAGAGATGGTCGATATAGTACTGGCTGAAGCCGGCCAGGTCCATCGAGGCGATGGAAGCATCCGGCATCTGGCTGGCGAGGGAGGTGAGTTTCTCCGTGTTCTCGGGCGTGATGGTCCCGCCCAGGAACTGGTGGGCCAGGGCGGGGATGTCGGCCTTGTAGATGAGGCCGGCCTTGCCCAGGAACCGGTTGGTGATGGCCGTGGCGGCGGCGGGAGCGAACATCGCGCCGATGTTGATGGCCATGTAGAACAGCGAGAAGGCGGAATCACGCTTGGCGGAATACTTCGGGTCGTCGTAGAGATTGCCCACGAGGACCTGGAGGTTACCCTTGAACAGGCCGGTACCGACGGCGATGAGGGCGAGCGCGCCGATCATGAGGGCGACGCCCAGGCCGTTGGCCGCGGTCGGGATCGAAAGGCAGAGGTAACCGGCGAACATGATGGCGATACCGGTCACGACGCATTTGCCGTAGCCGATCTTGTCGGCCAGCCAGCCACCGACCACCGGCATGAAATAGACGGCGGCCAGGAAGATGGAATAGACCTGGCTGGCGGCAGCGCCGCCCCAGCCGAACTTGGCCTGGAGGAAGAGCATGAAGATGGCCAGCATCGTGTAGTAGCCGAACCGTTCTCCGGTGTTGGCCAGTGCCAGCGCATAAAGTCCTTTGTGTTGACCTTTGAACATATCAGATAAGGTTATTAAAGAATTATCGGGTCAATTGGCACAAATATAACAATCTTTTTCCATAAAAATGGTATCTTTGTAAAGGTTTATGGAAAGCAAACGGTCTTTCGGCATCCGCCTTGTGGAAGGTCTCATGCGCCTGCTGGCGCGGCTTCCGCTTGGTTTTCACTACGCTTGCGCCCGCTTCCTCTCGTGGTTGGTGGGTGATGTCTTCCGTTATCGCCGCGATGTGGTGACGGCGAATCTGGCGCGCAGTTTTCCCGACCGGGACTACGACTACCTGAAGGCCGTGACAAAGGGCTTCTACCGCCACTTCGGGGAGATGCTCGCAGAGGCCGTCTGGTTCTGTGGAAAGCGGGGTGAGAAGGGCCGGAAGGAACTCATCGACAGTAATATCTGCGAGATTACGAACAGCGACGAGTTCAATGCTTTCTACGACCGGTCCTCTTCCGTGATGCTCCTGAATTCCCACGCCGGGAACTGGGAGCTGATGGGCGGCGTGGCCCAGTACGACCGCAGTGCGCCCGGCGTCCGGCACTGGGACTGGCCCGAGGTGGTGGTCATCTACCGCGCCCTGGCGAGCAAGTTTTGGGACCGGGTGATGGGCGACGGCCGCTGCGCCCCCGTTTCGGACCGGGATTATGAAGGATATGTGGAAGGCGGATCGATCCTCCGATACGCCGTCTCCCACCGGCACGAAAAGAAACTCTATATATTCAATACGGACCAGTTCCCTTACCATGCCGTCCAGCATTACGATGTGGGAACCTTCATGAACCAGCGTACGGAAGCGATGGGCGGTGCGGCCATCCTGGCCTGCAAGATGGGCATGTCGGTCGCCTATATCCGCTGGTACCAGGAAAGGCCCGGGAATTACCGGATGACCTTCGTTCCGCTCTGCGAAAACGCTGCGGAGACGACGCCGGAAGCATTGATGAAACAGTTTTACAAGCATCTGGAGGAAGACATCAAGGCCCAGCCTTCCCTGTACCTCTGGACCCATAAAAGATGGAGAAAGCCCCAATGAATCTCAAAATCCTCACCCTTGCCGGCCTTTTTGCGGCCGTCCCTGTCCTTCTCGAGGCACAGTCCGTGACCTACAGCCTTCCCCGTACCACCGTGGTCGTGGAAGTGGATGCGGTCCAGGAAACCTTCTTCGCCGGCCCTTACGCCCGGTTCGCATCGAAGTATCTCGGCATCGACGCCGAGCAGCGGGATGCTTCCCGGGTCTTCCTGCAGGAAATCCGCATCCTTTCCCGGGTGGAGGCCGATCCGGCCGCCCGGTACTCCACGGATATCCGGGGCGGTGAGGAGCGTTTCCTCGCCCTTTCCTCCCAGGGACTCGTGTCCTTCCAGGACAGGACCGAGGCGGGTGACTATACCTGGCGCTTCGATCCGCAGGCCCGGTACGATTTTGCGAAGGAGAGCGTGACCGCTCCGACCAAGACGGAAGTCCGGACGGTGTGGAAGGAAGTCCAGACCGATACCGCCGTCGTCCAGGTCCCCGTGGAAGAGTCCTATGAAGTGGAGAAAACCCTCGAAATGCGGGCCCAGGAAGCGGCCAAGATGGTCCTGAAGGCCCGTCAGGAGCGGTTCAACATCACCATCGGCAATACGGACGCCACCTATAGCGGCGAAGCCCTCGGGGCCGCCATCCGGGAACTGGAGAAGGTGGAAAAGGAGTATCTCCGCCTGTTCGTCGGCCGGACGGTCCGCCGTCAACTGAACGAGTCCTTTGACATTATACCGCAGCCCGGCACCCAGAAGTACCTGGCTTTCCGGCTGTCCGATGCGGACGGCATCGTTACGGAGGGATCGGCCATGCCTTACTACCTGGAATTCACGCCCGACGAGGTCGTGGAGGGAGGTCTCCGCGACAGCAAGAACGCCATCCGGTACCGGATCCCGGCCCCTTGCCTGGTGAAGCTCACCGCCGACGGGCATACCCTGGCCAAAGCGCGCATCCCGGTGTTCCAGCTGGGCGCCGAAAGCACCGTTCCCGTGAAATAACACATAACACTAATACATATCATGAGCACTATCAAAGATCTGCAGCCCCAGGTAGTTTGGGGCAACTTCTATGGATTGACCCAGGTTCCCCGTCCCTCCAAGCATGAAGGGAAAGTCATCGAATATCTCTTGAACTGGGGAAAGGAACACGGCGTGGATGTCGTCAAGGACGAGACCGGCAACGTGATTTTCCGCAAACCCGCTACGCCGGGCTATGAGAATCGCCGCGGCGTGATCCTGCAGGGCCACATGGACATGGTCCCGCAGAAGACCTCCGATTCCGCCCACGATTTCCTGAAAGACCCGATCTCCGCCTATGTGGACGGCGAGTGGGTCACGGCCGACCGGACCACCCTCGGTGCCGACAACGGCATCGGCGTGGCGATGGGCCTCGCGGTCCTGGAGGATCCTTCCGTGGAGCATGGCCCCGTCGAGGTCCTGGTGACCTATGACGAGGAAACCGGCATGACCGGCGCCAACGCCCTGAAGCCGGGCGTGCTGAAGGGCGACATCCTCATCAACCTCGATTCCGAGGAAGAGGGTGAGCTGTGCGTGGGCTGCGCCGGCGGACTGGACGTCACCGCCGAGTTCAAGTACCGGAAATACAATACCAAGCCGGGCTACAAGGGCCTGACCATCGAAGTCAAGGGCCTCCAGGGCGGTCACTCCGGCATGGACATCTCCCTGTACCGGGCCAATGCCAACAAGGTCCTGGCCCGCATCCTCCTTCCGCTGATCGAGGTCTTCGGCGTACAGGTCGTGAGTTTCACCGGCGGCTCCCTCCGCAACGCCATCCCGTTCGAGGGCATCGCCGAAGTGGTCGTTCCGGCCGAGAACCTGGAATCCGTCAAGAAGCTCATCGGCAACATCTTTGACGAGGTGAAGGCCGAATTCGGCGAGAGCGATCCGGGCGCCGTCCTGTTCGTGAAGGATGTTCCCGCCGCTCCCAAGTACATCCAGGGCAGCGTGATGCTCCGTTTCGTGAAGGCGCTGATTGCCTGTCCGTCCGGCGTCATCCGGATGAGCCGCACCATGGAAGGCCTGACCGAGACCTCCATCAACATGGCCATCGTCCGGACCGAGAAAGGCCGGGCGAGCGTCCATTCCCTGATGCGCAGCGCCGTGGATACCTCCAAGGCCTGGCTCGCCCAGCGCGTCCGCTGCATCTTCGAGCTCGCCGGTGCCGACGAAATCGAGTTCAAGGGCGGCTACAGCGGCTGGACCCCGAAGCTGGACACCCCGATGAACAAGGTCATGATGGAGCAGTACGAAAAGGTATATGGGAAGCCGATGAAGGTCATGGCCACCCACGGCGGTCTGGAATGCGCCCTCCTGGGTGCCAAGTACCCGAATTGGGAGATGGTCTCCGTCGGCCCGACCATCAAGTACCCGCACTCCCCGGACGAGCGGGTGAACATCGCCTCCGTGGGCCGTACCTGGGAGTACCTGAAGGCCGTTCTCAAGAACGTTCCCGAGAAGTAGCGCTGCTCCCGTTCCACGCATATGAGAAAACGCTCCCGGTGGCCGAGGTTGCCGGGAGCGTTCGTCATGCCCTGGAAGCGCATGGCGGGGTCGTCGTGACGGCTCCTCCGGGCGCTGGAAAGTCCACGCTGCTGCCGCTTGCCATCCTGGAGGGTGTCGAAGGGAAAGTGCTGATGCTGGAACCCCGGCGGGTGGCCGCCCGGCAGATTGCCGAGCGGATGGCCTATATGCTGGGAGAACCGGTGGGCCGGACGGTCGGTTACCGGATGCGGTTCGAGCATTGCGTGGGGGCATCGACCCGGGTCGAAGTGATGACCGAGGGCGTCCTGGTGCGTCGGCTTACGGACGATCCGGGCCTGGACGGGGTTTCCGTCGTGATTTTCGACGAATTCCACGAACGGAGCCTGACGACGGATGTGGCCCTGGCGCTGGTCCGGGAAGCGCGGGAGGTGCTGCGTCCGGACCTGAAACTGGTGCTGATGTCGGCGACCATCGACGCCTCTTCCCTGTGCCGGGAACTGGACCTGCCGCTGGTGGAAAGCCAGGGGAAGATGTTTCCGGTGGACGTGCTCCGCGGGGCCGATGCCACCCCGGATAACGCCGCCGAAACCGTCGCCAAGGCGGTCCGCGAGGCTCATCGGACCTATGAAGGCGACATCCTCGCCTTCCTTCCGGGCGAGGCCGATATCCGCCGCTGTGTCCAGCTGCTGGGCTCCTCCCTGGGCGATACGGCCGTATGCCCGCTTTATGGAATGCTCTCCCTGGCGGAACAGCGGAAGGCCATTGCCCCTAGCGCCCCCGGAGAGCGGAAAGTCGTGCTGGCTACGCCCATTGCCGAAACTTCCCTGACGATCGAAGGGGTGCGGGTGGTCGTGGACAGTGGCCTGTGCCGGAAATTGGTCTATGATGCCCAGCGCGGCCTGAGCCGGCTGGAAACGGTCCGGATCAGCCGGGACATGGCGGACCAGCGGACGGGACGCGCCGGCCGCGTGGCGCCGGGCGTGTGCATCCGGCTGTGGAATCCCGGCATCGAACAGCAGATGGCCCCGCTGCGTGTTCCCGAAATCCTGGAAGCGGACCTTGCGCCGACGGTGCTGGACATCGCCGCCTGGGGAGAATCCCGTCCGGAGCGGCTTTCGTGGCTTACGCCGCCGCCTGCGTATGCCTTAGCCCAGGCCCGGCAGCTGCTGATCTCTTTGGATGCCGTGGATGCCGACGGCCGGCTTACGCCGCATGGGCGGAAACTCTCGTCCCTCCCTTGCCATCCGCGTATTGCGCAGATGCTGGTCCGGGCGGAAACGCCTGCCCTGAAAGCCCTGGCGGCCGATATCGCCGCCCTGCTGGAAGAGAAGGACCCGCTTGCGTCGGAGACGGCGGAAACGGGTATCGACTTGCGCCTGAAAGCCCTCCGGGAAGCCCGGCTAACCCGGCGCGAGGGCCGGTGGAGCCGCATTCTCCGGATTGCGGAGCAGTATCGGCGGATGGTCCGGGTGGAGCCCGACGACCGGGAGGCGGACCCTTACGAAGCCGGCGCCCTGCTCTCCGCCGCCTATCCGGAGCGTATCGCCAAGGCGTGGAAGGAAGGCCGGGGACGTTTCCAGCTCGCTACCGGCGACATCGCCGCTCTGGATCCGTCCGACGCCTGGTCATCCTGTGAGTACCTGGCAGTGGGCGCGTTGCATGCCGCTCCGGGAAACATCGGCCGCATTTTCCTTGCGGCCCCTTTGTCGGAGGCCGATCTGCAGGCCGTGGCCCGGCCGCGGGATGTCGTCGGCTGGGACAGCCGGCAGGGGAGTGTCGTCGCCCGCCGGGAACAGCGGATCGGACAGATCCTTCTCTCGTCCCGACCCCTTTCCGACATCCCTCCGGAAACGGTCCTCCGGATTCTCTGCGACGCGGCCCGGAAGGAAGGGACTTCGATCTGGGATTTTCATGACGGCGTGCAGAACCTCCAGCGCCGCATCGCGGCCGTCGCCGCCTGGCATCCGGAGCTGGAACTTCCGGACCTGTCCACGCAGGCGGTCCTGGACCGGGCTCCAGAGTGGCTGCCCCTGTATGCTGGCAAGGCCACGACGGCGGCTGAGCTGCACCGGATCGACCTGGAATCGGTCCTGTGGGGCCTTCTGACCTATCCCCAGCAGCAGGCGGTGGACCGCCTGGCCCCCACCCATATCACCGTCCCCACCGGAAGCCGCATCCGCGTCGAATACCGGCAGGGGGCCGATGCACCCGTCGTCCGGGTCCGGCTGCAGGAATGCTTCGGCCTGCAGGATACGCCCCGGGTCGATGACGGCCGCCGCCCGGTCCTGATGGAACTGCTTTCTCCGGGATTCAAGCCCGTTCAGCTCACCGCCGACCTCCGCAGTTTCTGGGAGAACACTTATTTCGAAGTGCGGAAGGAACTCCGCCGCCGCTATCCCAAACATGCCTGGCCGGACGATCCCCTCGAAGCCGATCCGGTGCGCGGGGTGAAGCGGAAATAGTTTGTTTTTCAGGAATTTATTCGTATATTTGCAGTCCTTTTTGGCACCTTTGATCGCCAGGAGGACTTAAGTATTTATTAAACAATTAATTAACAAACAATGGTTAACCAGTACGAAACCGTTTTCATTGCTACTCCCGTTTTGTCTGAGGCCCAGATGAAGGAAGCGGTTGCCAAGTACACCCAGCTCATCCGCGAGAATGGCGGTGAGGTCGTGTACGAAGAGGATTGGGGCCTGCGCCAGCTCGCTTATCCGATCCAGCACAAGACCACAGGTTTTTATTACCTGATCGAGTTTAAGGCCGACTCGCAGTTTGTCGCCACCCTCGAGACCCAGTATCACCGTGACGAGCGCATCATCCGCTTCCTGACCGTCGCCCTGGACAAGGACGCCGTCGCCTATGCCGAGAAGCGCCGCGCCAACAAGGCTGCCAAGGCTGCTGCCGCCGCCGAGGCTCCCAAGACCGAAGAGTAATCAAAGGAGGAACTTATCATGGCAAACGAAAACAGCGAAATCCGTTATCTCAACCCCCCGACCGTGGAGGTTCGCAAGAAGAAGTACTGCCGCTTCAAGAAGGCCGGCATCAAGTACGTCGATTACAAGGACCCCGAGTTCCTCAAGAAGTTCCTCAACGAGCAGGGTAAGATCCTTCCCCGCCGTATCACCGGTACTTCCCTGAAGTTCCAGCGCAAGGTCGCCCAGGCTATCAAGCGGGCCCGTTCCCTGGCTCTTCTCCCGTATGTCACTGACCTTCTTAAATAATCTGCCTTATGGAAATTTTGCTCAAGAAAGATGTGGCCAATCTCGGCTACGCTGGTGAGATCGTCAAGGTCAAGGCCGGTTATGCAATGAACTACCTCGTGCCGCAGGGCTTCGCCACCGTGGCCACCGAGTCCGTGAAGAAGCAGCACGCGGAGACCCTCCGTCAGCGCGCGCACAAGGAGGCCAAGCTCGTCGCCGACGCCGAGGCCCTCGCCGCCACCATCAACGCCCAGGTCATCGAGGTTGCCGCCAAGGTGGGTGAGACCGGTAAGCTTTACGGTTCCATCACCACCGAGCAGCTGGCTGCCGCTCTCGCTGCCAAGGGTCTGAACATCGAGAAGAAGGACATCACCATCCTCGCCGACGAGGTGAAGGAGCTGGGTGAGTACGAAGCCGCCGTGAAGCTCTACAAGGGCATCAAGGGCACCTTCAAGTTCAACGTGGTCGCCGAATAATCCCTTGCATCGCTCTTTCAGCACAAGTGGCTGAACGAACGGGTATTATGAAAGAAACGAGGCCTGGACAAAAAAGTCCAGGCCTCTTCTATTTGTTTGAAAATCATTACGTTGATATGCAAGGGCCGGAAAGTCCGGAAACCTTGATGGAGCGGGACTCGGTGCGTACCTTTGTATCGACACCTCCCGTACCGAAACCGGTCGGCACGTCCGGGCCCGTCTGCCGCGTGAAGGGTGTCGGAAAAGCGGCCTTGTCCATTGCGCAGGACAGGGCCGCTTTTTCCGTAGGGGCAGGAAGCCTATTGTTTCTTCCAGTATTCCTCGATTTCCTCCAGCGTCTTGCCGGTGGTCTCCGGAATGTGCCGCCACATGATCCACAGGTAGGGCAGGCACATGAAGGCGAACAGGAAGAAGGTGCCGGCGGGAGTCAGGTTCTGCAGCATCCAGGGCGTCAGCTGGCCGATGAGGTAGGTGCCCACCCAAAGGGCCAGGCCGGCGATAGACATCGCGAGACCGCGCACGCGGTTGGGGTACATTTCGCTCAGGAGCACGAACACGACGGCGCTGATGGAGATGGCCGTGCAGAAAACGTAGAGCAGGAAGAAGGTGAGCAGGAATCCGGTCCCGAGTCCCAGCTTCGGGCCCCAGGCGAAATAGGTGCCGATGGCCACGAGGCAAAGGATCATGCCGCCCACGCCCCACCAGACCAGTTGTTTCCGGCCGACCTTGTCGATGATCAGGAGCGCGATGACCGTGGTGACCATGTTCACGACACCCACGAGGACCGTGGAGAACATGGACCCTTCGCTGGAGAGACCGGCGTCCTGGAAGATTTCGGGACCGTAGTACAGGACGGCGTTCACGCCCATGAACTGCCCCAGGATGGCGATGGCGCTGCCCACGAGCACCGCTTTCAGGATGCCCGGCTCGCGGAGGGCCTTCCACTCTTCGCTGTTATCCTTCCGTTCCCCGCGGACGGCGAGCCAACGCGGGCTTTCGGGAATGAAGAAGATCAGGATGAGGAACAGCAGGTCCGGAATGGTTTCCAGGCCCAGCATGCCCCGCCAGTATTCGTTGTTGAACATCCGGGTGCCCAGGGCCGGGTCCGTGGATGTGGTATCGGCCCCCTTGAGGACCAGGTAGTTCATCAGGTAGGCGAGGAGGAAGCCGATGGTCACGGCGAGCTGGTAGAGCGAAACCATCGTGCCGCGTTTTTCCGCCGGGGATACCTCGGAGATATAGACAGGCGAGACGATGGACACGACGCCGATGCCGAATCCGCCGATGATGCGGTAGATCACCAGCTGCGGGAAGTTTGCGCACACGGCGCAGCCGATGGCCGAGATGCTGAACATGAAGGCGGAGATGAGCATGGTCTTCTTCCGGCCCAGGAAGTCGCTGAGCATACCGGCGACCGACACGCCCAGAATGGAGCCGATGAGGGCGCAGCCCACATACCACCCCTTGGACATCTCCGTCAGGGCGAACTGGTCGGCCACGATGCGGGTGGTGCCGGAGATGACGGCCGTATCGTAGCCGAAAAGGATGCCGCCGAGGGCGGCTACGCAGGCAACGAAAAGGACGCGCCCGGAGGTCATCGCTTTACTCATAGTCCGAAGTATTCTTTGTAGCGGTCATAGAGGTGGCCGGCCTGCAGGTAGGCGCTCTGCGGGCTCATGAAGTGGCTGAATTCGAAGGTGATGGCCTTGTCGTAGCCGCAGCGTTTGGCCGCTTCCAGTTTCAGGCGCAACTTGTCGAACTTGATGGGCAGGAAGTGGATGGGCATGTCGCGGTCGAAGCTTTCGGCGTTCGTCCAGCACTGCATGCCGTATTTGTCCGCCAGCTTCTTGTTCACGCTGAAGAAGGCGTCCAGCTCGTCGTAGTCGATATGGCCGTCCTGGAAGGCGCAGGCATCGACATAGTCGTGGATACCGTCGAAGATCTCGTTCCACTCCTTTTCGTGCTGGGCGACGGAAACGGCCTCGTCGTTGGTCATCTTGCCGGTCCCCATTACGGCTTTCTTGCCGTCAATCCAGGGGGAGATGAAGGTCGGGAGACCGCCGCTCACTTCCTTGCACTGGCGGCCCATGGTGCGGAAGCTCTCGATGGCGCCCTTGGTGGCCCGGGAAATCTCGCCGGAGATGTACCAGCCGCCGAAGCTCTTGTACTTGGAGCCGTAGCGCTCCCAGACTTCGTCGATGACGTACTTGTTGGCTTCCACCTCGTAGCTCATGTCGCCGGTGTCCCAGTACTTGCCGCTGTCGTACAGGCCCAGCATGAATTTCATGTCATACTTCTGTGCCAGGCGGCAGAACATGTCGATCAGGTCCACCGAAGGCATGTAACATCCTTTCCCCAGCAGGTAGGGAGAAGGATAGGTGATGAACTTGCGGTAGCCGCAACGGATGTCGATAACCGTGTCGATGCCGATGGCCTTCATGTACCTGAAGTCCCGGTCCCACTCCCGTTCGCCCCAGTTCTGGTGCGGGATGTCGTGGGAAATCTCATCCAGGAAGGTGCCCGTGATGGGCAGGCCGGCACCCTTCGGGACAATGAGGTTACTGTTTACGGAAGGGTCGGGCGCAATGCCGTAAGGATCTGTTTCTGAAGTTGTTTTACAGCCGGTAATGAGGGCGGGGGCTGCGACGGCGGCCGCTGTTGCAGCGGCTGTCTTTTTGAGGAATTCGCGTCGGTTCTCCATGAGAAATTAGTTTAGCGATGCCAAAATTAATAAAAATGCTCAAAAATTCATCGCAATTATGCTAAAAAATGTTATATTTGAATTCCTATTATCGCAAACCAACTGTATTGCCCATGAAAACTTCTTTTGAGCCAAGGCGTTGCAGCTATCTGCCCCTGCTGCTTTCCTGCCTGGTGTTTTTGTTTTCCACCCTGTTGCCGGTATGGGCCCAGAACCCGCTCCGCGGAAAGGTGACCGACCCTTCGGGCGCACCGCTTTCCGGCGTGACGGTTCTGGTGAAGGGCACCACCAACGGCACATTGACAGGCCCCGACGGCACCTATTCCCTGCGTGCCCCCGCGGGCAGCACCATCGAATTTTCCTGCCTGGGCCTGACCACCCGGGAACGGGAATTCGACGGCCATACGGCCATCAACGTCATCCTGGAGGAAGATACCCTGTTCCTGGAGGATGTCGTCGTAGTCGGCTACGGTACGGCCAGGAAGGAAACCCTGACGGCGGCCGTGTCGGCCATCAAGGGTGACGAACTCCTGAAAGCGCCGGCGACCAATGTCTCCCAGGTGCTGGCCGGTAAACTTTCCGGTGTCTCCTCCGTGCAGGAGTCCGGTGAACCGGGTCTGGACCAGGCCTCTCTCCGCATCCGTGGTTCCGTTTACGGTGTATCCTATGTCGTGGACGGCTTCCCGGTGGACAATATCAATGACATCGACCCTGCCGACATCGAAAGCGTTTCCGTCCTGAAGGACGGTGCTTCCGCTGCGGTGTACGGCCTCAAGGCAGCCGGCGGCGTGATCATCATCACGACCAAGAAGGGCAACCGGGGCGATGTCCATATTACCTACAACGCTTCTGTGGGCGCTTCCATGAATGCCAATTTCCCGCAGTTCATGGATGGTCCCCAGTTCGCCTATTATTATAATACGGCCCAGATGATGGACCAGATGGCGAACGGCGCCATCGCATCGGCCAGCGAATACGTCCCTTATTTCTCCAAGGAGAATGTGGCGGCAATGACCAACGGCGATCCCTCCGACGGCTGGGACAATGTCAACTACATCCAGAAGATCTTCGGTACCGGCATTACCCAGAAGCACAATGTGACGGTGCAGGGCGGAAATGAGAAGGTGCGTTACTTCGTGGGTGCGGGTTACATGGACCAGAGCGGTAACATCGAGGGATATGACTATACCCGTTATAACCTCCGTGCCAATATCGAATCCAAGATCGGTAAGCACCTTACGTTCATGGCCGGACTCAGCGGTGTTGTCGGGAAACGCACCACGCCGCGTTTTGCTTCCGGAGGTTCCGACAGCGTCAACAACGGCGAGACATCCTTTTTCTCCATCGCGCACCAGGCCATCGGCATGGCCCCTTATCTTCCGGAGAAGATGGGAGACTACTATACCGGTGTGATGCTCACCAACCGCTATTATCCTTACAGCCCGCTGGCTGCCCTTTATGAGTCCGGCAGCAAGAATACGAAGAGCCTTAGCACCCAGGCCAACGTATCCCTGGCATGGGATATTCCCTGGATCAAGGGGCTGCAGTTGAAAGCCGGCGGTTCTTACGACAATTCCAATTCTTACAGCAAGAACCTGGATACCCCGTACTACACGGTGGTTCCGATCCGCTCCGCCGATGGGAACTGGACGTGGAGCGGTCCGCAGGTGGACGTGAACGGACAGGCGGACGGAATCAAACTCGGAGAAGGAACCGTGTATTCCGAATCCTTGACCGGTCAGGTGAGCCTCTCCTATGCCAACTCCTTCGGCAAGCACAACGTGGAGGGACTCATCCTCGCAGAACTGCGTGACTATGAGACCAATAATTTGAGCGCATACGTGAAGAACCTTCCGTTCGCCCTCCTTCCGGAACTGAACAACGGAACGCCTACCTCCAGCCCGGTGGCCGGCTCCAGCAATGCCTCCCGCAGTGCCGGTTATGTGGGCCGTATCCGCTACAACTACGCTGAAAGGTATCTGGCTGAATTCACAGGCCGCGTGGATGGATCCTACAAGTTCGCCGGAATGACGAAGACCCGCTGGGGCTTCTTCCCTTCCGCTTCCCTTGGATGGCGGATTTCGGAGGAAGATTTCCTGAAGGGCTCTTCCGTGCTGGATGACCTGAAACTGCGTGCCAGCGTCGGTCTCCTGGGAAGCGACAATGTGAGTGCTTTCATGTTCCTGAGCCAGTATGCCGAGGGCGGCAAGGTCGTTTATAACGGGACCGGCGCCGTGCCTTCCTATTACACAAACGGCATTCCTAACCGGGATCTTACCTGGGAAAAAACCCTTTCTTATAACGTGGGAACCGACTTTACCCTGTGGGGCGGACTCTTGGGCGGAGAAATCGATCTCTTCTACAATTACACCTATGATATCCTGACGGGCAACAGCGGCGGCAAGCCTTCTTCCATGGGCGGTTACTACCCTTCCTATGTGAATAAGAACGCCATCGACGCCAAGGGTATCGACATCCTGATCACCCATAAGAACCGTTTCGACCTGGGCGGCAAGCCTTTCTTCTACGAGATGGGCGCTACCCTGACCTATTCCAAGACCCGATGGCTGGTCTATCAGGATCAGCCCAATATCCCTGAATGGCAAAAGGTTACCGGAACGACCTACGGCGCCCATTGGGGCTGGTTGGCCGAGGGCCTGTACCGTTCAGAGGACGAGATCGACAAGTCCGCTTGGTACGGCACCCGTCCCAATGTGGGCGATATCAAGTACACCGACCTGAACGGTGACGGCAAGATCGACTGGAACGACCGCGGTATTTTCGGAAAGAGTAACCGGCCGGAACTTACCTTCGGCCTGAACGTGAACATGGGCTGGAACGGCTTCGACATGAACCTCCAGTTCACCGGCGGCGCCCTCTTCCATGTGTCCATGACCGGCACATACGGCAACGGTTATGACGACAACACCATCTGGACCCAGACATTCAAGGAGGGTGCAAACTCTCCGCTGTTCCTGGTGGAAGGAGCGTACAGTATCTACAATCCGGAGGGCATCTGGCCCCGTCTCACCCTTGCCACGACCGGTCATGGCGGAGACAACGGCCTGGCATCCAGTTTCTGGTGGAAAGACGGGAAATATGTCCGTCTCAAGACCGCCCAGCTGGGTTATACCCTTCCAAAGAACATCACGCACCGTTTCGGCGTGGAAGGACTGCGGTTCTTCGTCGAGGGTAACAACCTCTTTACGATCGACGGTCTTCCGGAGGGTGTCGACCCTGAATCCCCCGGCGTGAACAACGGTTATTATCCGCAGCAGCGCAACCTCATGGGCGGTATAACATTAACCTTCTAAACAGACAGCATCATGAAAAAGATCATACTTCTTGCCTCTGCCGTGGCGATGCTTTCTGCCACCGCCTGCAACAAACTCCTGGACCTGACCCCCCGGGACAGCATTTCCGACAAGGTCATGTGGGCCGACGTTTCTTCGGCCGAGTATGCCGTCAACTCCGTGTACAGCTACATCTACGACATATATGTCACATATCCTTGTGTGGCCGGCATGACGGACGCACTGACGGACCAGATCAAGTACGGCTCCTACCTATATAACAGTATGTGCTTCATCCCGAGTGAAATCGCCTACGGCGGATCCACCCTGACAGCCAATTATGTGGATGTGTACATGGGTGCGTGGGGTTCCCTGTACGGGGCGCTGCGCCGTACCAATGAAGCCATTTATAACCTCCATACCCTTGGTACTAACCTCTCCGAGAGCGACCGGACCCGTCTGGAAGCGGAACTCCGCTTCGTCCGCGGGTGGCTGTACTTTGAACTGGTTAAGCGTTACAAGGAAATAATCATTTACGGCGAGGACCTGACCGCCATCGTCAAGGACAAGGCCGTTTCTTCCGAAGCCGACGGCTGGAAAGCCGTGAAGGAAGACCTCGCTTTCGCGGAGCAGAACCTTCCGGAGAAGGCCAATGCCCGCGGCCGCCTGGACAAGGGAGCCGCCTATGCCCTGGCGACCCGCGCCCTTCTCTATGCCAAGGACTATGCGGGGGTGATTGCCGCGGCAGATGCCGTCAAGTCTCTGGGCTACAGCCTGGAAAGCGACTATGCCAGCGTATTTGCCGGAGGAGGGACGGAGAGCATTCTCCAATACAATTTCTCCTATGCCGACAATGTGATGCAGTCCTTCGACTTCTATTACAGCCCCGGTGGTGATTTTGCCCGCGTCGGCCAGCAGGGCGGTGCTTATGCCACTCCTACGCAGGAAATGGTGGAAAGTTATGAGCTTGCCACGGGCGGATTCCCGGATTGGTCACCCTGGCACGGTACGACGACGGAAACGCCTCCGTACAAGTTGCTCGAGCCGCGTTTCCAGGCCAGTATCCTCTATAACGGTGCCACTTGGAAAGGACGTACCATCGAATCCTACGTGGGCGGACTGGACGGTTGGGCCGAGTGGCGGAAGGAAACCCAGCCCATGGGACGCACTACAACCGGTTATTATCTTCGCAAGGGAGTGGATGAGAACCACGATTTTGTTGATCGGGATGCGACGAAGGGCATCCAGCCTGCCGTTATCCTCCGTTATGGTGAAGTCCTTCTGAACAAGGCTGAAGCCTGCTATCGGAACAATGACGCCGCTGGCGCCAATGCCGCCGTGAAGGAGATCCGCAGCCGTGTAGGCCTTCCTTATACCGACCTCTCCGGAGATGATCTCTGGGCGGCCATCCGTCAGGAGCGCCGTGTAGAACTGGCTTTCGAAGGACTCTGGTACTGGGATCTGCGCCGCTGGGAAGATTCGGCCAAGCCTTATCCTACAGGACTGAACGGATATCAGGTGCATGGCCTGCGCATAGCCCCCGGTGCGGTATCCGGCCAATTTGAATACTCTTATGTTTCGGTAGACGATAAGGACCGCAACTTCCCGCAGAAGATGTACCGTTTCCCGATGCCGTCTTCCGAACTCAACAGCAATGCCCTCGTGGAACAATATGCCGAATGGAAATAGCCTTATGAAAAAATTCCTTATCATATTGTCTCTGGCGTTGGCGGCATCAGCCTGCCATCAGCCCGAATATGTGCTGCCCACCGCAGAAAGGCAGGGTATCACATCCCTGACGGCCTATTTCACTTTCGGTCCTTTCGTGGACCAGGAAATGGCCAAGTTGGATATCTCGGATCCGGAAGCGACGCGCTTCGTGATTCCTGTCCCGTTCTATTACCCAGAAACGTCCGATGACGAGACGGAAATCTATATGATCAAGGCACGCGTACAAGCCGAACTGCAACCCAACTGCAAGATCGAGCCCGGCCTCAATGTCCTGGATCTGACGGAAGAGAATCATTTTACCTATACTGACGCTTCCGGAAAATCCCGGAACATTGTCATCACCGGCGAGCGGGTACATTCCTCCAAGGCCCAACTGCTGACGTTTGACATCGTCAATCCGCCGATCAGCGGCCTCATTGACGAGGACCAGCACAAGGTGTCCCTCGTGAGTGCGGACGATCTCTCTGCCGCTGTGGCTACCGCTTCCTGCTCTGCGCATGCGACCATCACCCCGGACCTTTCCGAGCCGCATGACTACAACAACGGGTTCAAGGTGACGGTCATTGCCGCAAACGGCGTGGACAAGACGGAATACACGGTGGTGAAGGAGGTACCTGAGAAGATCGATTACGGTTTCAATACTTCCAGCCTCAAGCAGCTCTTCAACATGGATCCGGTGTCGAACCTGGGCATGCCGGCCTACACAGAACTGGTCTATCCTACCCTTGCCGTTTCCGGTAACAACCTGGTCATCTGCATGGGAGATGGCTCCGCCCCCGTCTATGTCAATAAGTTGACGGGTGTAAAACTGGGGACTATCGCCCTCGGCAGCGCCCCTGCGGCGGGTATCACCTCTGATGAAGCGGGCAATATCCTCCTGAGCAACCATGTGGATGCCGGTGGAGAATTCTCCCTCTGGGTTACTTCTTCCGTGACGGAAGAGCCGGTACTGTTCCATACGTTTGCCAATACGACAGACCTGCCGATGGGCCGGAAGATACGCGTCATCGGAGACGTGAAGTCCGAGGCGCAGATCGTGGCCACGCTGGAGGGTATCGACGGAGTCACCACATCCAGCAAGTTCTGGGTACTGAAAGTTGAAGGTGGCAAGGTCGTTTCCGCAGAGGTGAAAGATGTTGCCGGCACCGGACTTGCCTGGGGCAGCGCTCCGGTCAACGGTACCTCCATCTGTGGCGCTTCCGTGAATCCGGCCGATGGCTGGTTCGGCGCCGCTTATGACGCCAACGTGATCCACTGGCTCAAGGCCGACGGAACCGACGGCGCTACCGCCGGCACTTCCGACGGCAACAGTTGGGGCTGGAACTGCAACAACTTTGACAGCAAGCGTTTCAATAATGCCAATTATCTGACGATGTTCGTCGTGAGCCACTTCCCGGCCTGGGGCATCGGCCCTCGACTGTACTTGTATGACGTTACCAACCCTGCCTCCTTGAGCGGTGACTTCGGGGACACGGGTGCCCTGGTGATGTCCAATACTTCCATCGGCTGGTTCCAGACGGGCTCCTATGCCATCGCCAGCGGTGACGTGGTGCTGGCTCCTTCTGCTGACGGGTTTATGTTGTACGTATATTACTACGACCATAACTCCCAGGTACTGGGCGGCTATTCCGCAGACTGTATCAAGCGATGAAACGTCTGTTGATCCTTCTGTCCGCCACGCTGCTCGGGTGCGGGTGTTCCTCCAAGGAAACGCCCGTTCCCGAGTGGCCGTGGACGGAACCGGCGACTCCGGAGGAACCGCAGCCTGCGGCCGATCCCAATCCGGGACTTCCGGAGAAGGGGTGGACCAATGTGTCCGCCTTCTATTCCGGTCTGCCGGACGGGATCCAGTTGTACAAGAGCCCGGGTACCCTTCAGGGAGTGAAGGCCGTCGCCTACGTCGCGGTAGCCAACCTTATGGCGGTTACCTGGGACGTGTGGAGCATCGATGACCCCCGGACGGAAGGAACCTCCGAGGCGCTCAAAACTCCCGCTGAAGTATTTGAAGCCACCAAGGCTCCCGTCGTGATGAATGGCGGCTACTTCTTCGTGGAGGACGGCAGGCGTTACAATGCCTCCGTCGCCGTAAGCGCCGGCCGCACGTATGGCGTCAATCTCAATTATGCCTCCCTGGACTGGAGTACCTACTATTATCCTACCCGGGGTGTCTTCTATGAGAAAGACGGAAAACTGGGTTGCGGATGGACCTATTACACAACATCCGGCCAGCACTACCTGTACGGCGCCCCAGCGCAGAACTCCTGGGAAGCGGCACCTTTGCAGGCTCCGGATGCCCAGTTCCCGGAAAAGGCTTCCGTCTTTTCCCCGACGACGGCCATCGGCGCCGGTCCGGTCCTCATCCATGGCGGCAAGGTGGTCGATTCCTGGAAAGCCGAACTGTTCTATGGAAACGGCTCTGACGACAAGATGCCGGAAGCGCGTCATCCGCGGACGGCCATCGGCTGCTCGGACGGCCGGTTGTTCCTGTTTGTCTGTGAAGGACGCGGGATGACGGAAGGCGTGGCTGGACTGACGACCGGCGAAGTGGCCCGGGTCCTGCTGGATCTGGGCTGCACGGAAGCGCTGAACCTGGATGGGGGAGGCTCCACCTGCCTGCTTGTCGACGGAAAGTCCACTGTCCAGGAATCGGACGGCAGCCAGCGTCCTGTCGGCAGTACCATTATGCTGAAAAAGAAATGAAAGGAAGGTTTTTCATAGCGGTCCTCCTGCTGGCGGCCCTTGCGAGCTGCAAACCGGACAATGGGTACCAGTGGAATGACGAGTGGGAGACTCAGGATCCGGACCCGGTGATCCCCGATCCTTCGGATGAAGGGATCGTGGGAAAGCCGCGCTATGTCTGGATTGACGCCGCCGCCAACTTCGATGACTATGGCAACAGCCGGGAGAATATCCGGATAGACTGCGAGCGCATTGCCCGGACCGGATTTACCGACATCATCGTGGATGTCCGGCCTACGACCGGCGATGTCCTGTTCAAGTCATCCGTGGCACCGGCCCTGAAACGGATCGACCGTTGGAAGGGGAGTACCTATGACTGGGCTGAGCGGACGGCGGATTTCGATTACCTGCAGGCTTTCATCGAGGAAGGCCATGCGGCCGGACTCCGGGTCAATGCCGCCATCAACACGCTTGTCGGAGGATATCTCTGCCCTTATGGACTGGGATCCGAAGGAATGGTCTTTTCGGACGATTCCAAGCGGGACTGGTGCACGGTGCAGAATCTTTCCTCCGGCTTGACGAGTTGCATGGACGTATCCGATTACGGTCCCCGTTTCCTGAATCCGGCCCATCCGTCCGTACAGGATTTCGTGGTCACGCTGGTCGGGGAACTGGCTGCCTACAAGGAGTTGGACGGTATCGTCCTGGATCGCTGCCGGTACGATGACAGCGGCCTGCAGAGCGACTTTTCCGATGACTCCCGGCATGCGTTCGAGAAGTATGCGGGGCAGCGGGTAACGTCCTGGCCTTCTGATATTTTCGCTCCCGGGACCACGACACTGCCTTCCTCGGTTTCCTCGCTCCAGCGCCAATGGCTCTCTTTTCGCGTGAAAACGATCCATGACCTGGTGGAAAAGGCTTCCATCAAGGCGCACGAGGTGAATCCGGATATCCGGTTCGGTGTGTACGTGGGCGCATGGTACTCTACTTACTACACTTCCGGAGTGAATTGGGCGAGCCCCTCTTACAACTGCAGGCAGGAGTATCCGTGGGCATCTTCCGAGTATCAGGCTGCCGGTTTTGCCGACCATCTGGATTTTATCTTCCTCGGCGCTTATGCCGGTGTGGACAGCATCCATGGGTCCTCGGAATGGACGATGGAGGGCTTTTGCCGGTTGGGTGCCAAGCGTCTGAACGGTGCGGCCCCTTACGCCGCAGGCCCGGATATCGGCAACGGCAGCGGTTTTGAAAACGGCGGGCAGTCCAGCCGGATACCGGATATCGTGTCCACCTGCCTCGGCGCCTCGGACGGACTGTTCATTTTCGACCTTTGCCATATCAAGATGTATGATTACTGGTCCTCGTTCAAAAGCGGGATCGATGCATACCTGAAAACTGTAAACAAATAACAACCAAGTATATGAAACAATTTTTCGCAATCCTTCTGAGTGCAGCCGCCGTGCTGGCCTGCACCAAGACGTCGCAGGAAGCGGCGAAATTGGAAGTGGGAGAGACGGAAATCCTGGTGCCGGCCAAAGCCAATATTGCGCTGGTCAACGTTACCTCAAACGGCGACTGGACCACGGAACTCTCCGAGGGATGGGTCGTCCCTGCCACGCGGAAAGGAACGGGCAGCGGTGTGTTGAAGTTGGCGGTCATGGACAACAAGGACTATTCCGCCCGTGAAGCCGTACTGACGCTGACTTCCGGTACGGTTACAAAGACCGTCCGGATCGTGCAGTCGCAGTTTGACGGCCTCTTTGTGGACGGGGATGAGGTGGCAGTCCCGTACGAAGGGACGACCATCGAGATTCCGGTCCGGGCCAACGTGTCCTACTCGGCGACGACCGATGTGGAGTGGATGACGATTATCCGGACCAAGGCCCTGGAAGATGGCATCGTCTCGGTACAGATTCCTCTGAATGTCAAACGGGATGGACGCAGCGGCCATGTGACCATCTCTGATGGAGGTTCCTTGACCAAAGTCGTAACGGTCAATCAGGGTGCATTCGAACCTTTCTTCAACCTGGTTGACGAGCAGGGAGTCGGCCTTTGGGGCACGCTGATGGTCCCGAAGGAAGGTATCACCTATACCTTCACCGCGGAAACCAATATGGAATTCTATGCGGAAGCGCCCGACGCTGACTGGATTACGGTAACTAAGGAAGGAAACGTGGTCACCGTGACGATTCCCGAGAATGCGGATTCTCCCCGGACGGAATACATCTATATGGGGTGCTCCCTCCAGGGCGAGGATTACAGTGACTACGGCGCCATGATCCAGGTAAAGCAGAAGGGACTGGCCTCCCTGGAACAGACCTGGACGAAGGATTTCTACTGGGCCATCTTCCCGAACAGTACCCGCGTTTCGATTGCTACCGCCGGAGATTACCTCGCCATGTACTCGCCCGGTGCGGTCACTCCGGGAATCCATCTGATCAACCGTTCGAATGGAAATGAGGAGAAGGTGCTGGAGGAGCCCGTTGCCCATGTTACGGGTATTACGAACGATGATGCCGGCCACGTGATCGTGACCACCGGCGGCAATTTCCCGCTGAAGGAAGACTGGTCGCTGGATGAGGCCGCGCAGATTCCGCTGCAGGTCTATGTCATGAGTGAAGCTGATTTCCTGGACGGGAACTACGGGAATCCGATCCTGACCTATCGGGACGGCTTCTATGGATATGGGCTTGACAATGCCCGGGTGACGGGCGATGCGACCGGAGACGCCGTCCTGGCAATGACTTCCGGTGCCGCCGGTGGCGGGACCTACTCCGTCGCCTGGGAAATCAAGGGAGGTGCGACGACGGACACCCCGACCGTCAGTGCCGTTTCCCCGTCCTCCGGCGGAGACCTTTGGGATTCCTTCCATGCCGTGACGCTGGGCTGCGGAACGACCGTGAACAACGGCTTCTATTTCGCCGGTTATGTCGGAGACTATAATGTCCATTACAATCCGGCCATGACGGCTGACGGATGGAAGGTTGCCTTCACGACCGGTTATACCTGGGAGGGGGCTGTCAATGCAGGAGACGTCTTCACTTATGAAGGTGAAACCTATGCGGCCATCGTCGGCATGAACTATTTCGCCTTCGCCGACTGGGACTATGACGGGGTCGTGGACGGCTACATGCCCGGTAAACTCTGGATCCTGAAACTCAGTGATCCCGGTGCGCCTGAACTGGCTATCGATCAGGAGTATTATGCCACGGAAGGCAATTGGCAGTATGGCAGCAATGCCGATGTTCGGGTTGTCGCGGAAGACGGGAAGTTGATGGTGTACCTGATGGATGCCGCCACTTCGTCTTACCGCAAGTTTGAATTGTCCCTATAAATTGTGAAGAGGCCTTCGGAAAACCCCGAAGGCCTCATTTCTAATAATGAAGACAGGATTCTGGCTCGGGCTCGCGGTCATTTTTCTGACTACAGCCTGTAAGGGAGGGATGGAGCAGCCTTCCCGCTTCCTCTGGATCGACGCTTCGGCCAATTTCTCCAGTTATGCGGACGATGCGGATTCCATTGCGACGGACTGCAAGCGCATCGCCCAGATGGGCTTTACGGACATCGTTGTGGACATACGGCCCACCTGCGGGGACGTGCTGTTCAAGAGTTCCGTGGCTCCGGCGCTGACAAAGGTTCCGGCCTGGTTCGGCGGGGAGATCGGCTTGAAGGAGCGGAAGGCGGACTTCGACTATCTCCAGGCCTTCATCGACGCTGGCCATGCGACGGGCCTCAAGGTCCATGCCGGGGTGAATATGATGGTGGGCGGCTGGCGGATGGGCAGCAACTTCATCACGGGCATGGTGTACGACCATCCGGAGCGGAAGTCGTGGTGCGCCGTGGACCTGCTTCCCGACGGTACCTTGGCGAACCAGGCGGACAATTTCGCCGTCCGTGGGGGCTGCTTCCTGGATCCGGCCAATGCCGAGGTGCAGGATTTCCTCCTGACGATGCTGGGCGAACTGGCCTCCTACCAAGGCCTGGACGGCATTGTCATGGACCGCTGCCGCTATGACGACTATGCGATGGACGCCGGCTATACGGAAACGGCCCGGGAACAGTTTACGGCCTATATCGGCCGGGAACCGGAGCGCTGGCCGGTCTTTACGGAACCGGGACACATATTCCTGGACAAGACGCCGGATGCGCTGGAAACGGAGTGGCTCACTTTCCGTTGCCAGGTCATCCACGAGTTCGTGGCACGCTGCGCGGACAAGGTGCATTCCGTCCGAAAGGACCTGCCGCTGGGCATCTATGTGGGTGCCTGGTTCTCAGAGTATTACCGGAGCGGTGTAAACTGGACGAGCCCGAAATACGATCTGGCGAAGGAGGAGCCCACTTTCGCCTGGGCGACACCGGCCTATCAGGCGACGGGTCTGGCGGACCTCGTGGACTTCATGCTGCTCGGAACCTATTGTCCGGCGGCCAATGTCCATGGGGATACGGAAAAGACCATGGAGGGCTTTGCCCGCCTGGGCCGGAAGCGGCTCTGCGGCGACGTGCCTTTCTATGCCGGACCGGATATCGGCAACGAGAAGGGCTTTGAAAAAGGCGGTCAGGCCGCCCTCCTGCCCGAGATCGAAAAGACCATCCGGGCCGAGGCCGACGGATTCTTCCTCTTCGACCTCTGCCATATCCGGGCTTTCGATTACTGGGACGTCAGATTTTGAGTTTGATGCCGGCCTTCGTGAGTCCCCAGGCGCAGGCGATATAGACGGCGGCCATGAGGGCGCATTTCCCGACGCCGACCCAGCCGGTCAACCACTGCGGAATGGTCGGATTGACAAAGATCCACAGCGCAACGAACAGATAGGGGATCATGTACACCGTAAGGGTAGCGGTTCCCGCAGGAACAAGGGGTTTGAACCAGCCGGTCCAGCCCCTTTTTTCCATGTAGCGCAGGAGCGTGTACAGGGCCACGGAAATGGCGCAGACGAAGAGGCACCAGGGGAGTGTCCCGAGGTTCTTGGAGATGATCCAGCCGGTGTGGACCGCCATTCCCAGGATGGCCAGGACGGCTGCGGCGGCCATCCCCAGGCCGATCCGTTGTCCGGAGGAACGGTCGGAAAGCTTCCAGTCCGCGACGGTGAGCAGGACGCCGCCGAGGCCCATGATGGGACCGTAGCATTTACCCAGCTGGAGCGCATCGGCAAAATCGGCCAGGATATTGGGACCGACGAGCTGGCTTCCGTCCCGCATGGGAATGACGGACAGGTTCACCAGGCAGACGCCGACCCAAATGAGCGGAATGATCCACTGGCGCTCCCGGCACAGCAGCCAGACCATGGCGCAGAACAGGTACATCCAGCCGATCTGGCCCAGGATGCCCCACCAGAGACCCTGGAAAAGACCTCCGTCCGTGGACCGGTAACAGAGGGCGAGGACGATGAGGAGGGTCACGCCGGAAAGCTTGAGCCACCGGGCGGGTTTCCAGTCCTTGGAATACTGGTTCCAGGTAAGGAAGAAGCCCACGACCATCAGGAGGACCCACAGGCCCCGGTTTCCGGTCATCTCCCGCGATTCCTGGTTGCAGATGAACGCACCCATCACCAGCAGGGCCAGCGTCCGGCTGAAGATGTGTTTCAGCGTGCTCTCCGTGGAATAGCCCTTCTCCCTGCGGCGTTCCAGTGCGTAGGGGATGGACATGCCCATGGCAAAGAGGAACATGGGGAACACGATGTCGGAAAGGCCCATTCCGTCCTCCATCGTGGCGAAATGCTCCAGCCAGTGGGGAACGTTGAACACTTTCCAGAATTCATTGACAAAGACCATCAGGAGCATGGTCAGCCCCCGGAACATGTCGATGGCGAGGTTTCTCTTATTCATCTTCAGGCAGATTGACCCAGGTTTCATTGGCCCATCCCACGCTGCGTCCGGTACCCCGGACTTCGCCGCGGACGCCCTTCTTCTGCAGCTGACGGAAGCCGGGGTCGGAGGGCTTGAGATCCAGGAAGGGAAGGAGGTAGCAGCCATGGTCCAGCAGGACGGACTGCACTTCGGAGGCCGGTACTTCGGACGGATGCCGGCTGGTCTTCACGGAGATGGCCGCCAAGGCGCCCGCAGCCTGTCCCAGGCCCATGACGACGGGCTGGAGGCGGGTGCCGCCGTTCATCTCCCACGAGGTGGAGATGGCCTTGTCGGCGACCAGGAAGTCTTTTACACGGACGGGAACGAGGACGCCCATCGGCACGCTGAAGGAAGGGATCTTCCCGAACCAGAGATGGGAAAGTTCTTCCCGGCGGGGATTCTGGATGTGGTGATGGTCCACGGGATAGTCTCCGACGGCGATGGCGCGCGTGTACAGGTCGTAATCATAGGGATGCTTGGCCGCATCGACGGTCATCGTATCCCTGCCGGCGATCCTCCGCGCTTCCCGGTAGTAGGGATAGAAGGGGAGACCGTCTTCGGTCGGATATACGTCGTCGGCGATGCCGATGTTCTTGTATCCCAGTTCGTGCTGGAGGAAGTAGATGAAGCCCAGCGTGCGGAGTTTCGCCTTCCGCACCACCTCGGCCCGGCCTTCCGCATCCATATCCAGGTATTCCGCGAAATAGTCGTTGGCGAAAATAGGCCAGTTGATCATCAGGTATCCGTCCGGCAGCCGGCCGTACGAGAGCATCATGTCCGGGCTCCAGAGCTGCTGCCCATAGGGGTTGAATCCGTCCCGGTTGTCCGCGAGGGGATTGTCGCAGCAACTCCGGTACAGGTCGATGTCATAGCCTTCCGGCTCGGGAATGCTTACGTCGTGATCGTATTCCTTGACGATGGCGACATAGGTAAGGTCCTGGGCGCTGACCCGGTCCTGGAGCTCTTCCGCGCCCACTTTTTCCGCGACGTCACCCAGTTCGGTCCCGTCGATGAGGACCTTGGCCCGGACGGTGGACCCGTCGGACAGTTTGAGTGTCCATCCGCCGGATCGGCGCTGCACGATGTCGGTCGGAACCGTCCCGAAACGGACCTGGACACCGGCCTTGTCGGCCATGTTTTTGAAAATCCGGGCACCGACGGCCGGATTGAAGAGGATATTGGATACCCAGCCGGATTTGAGGGCTTCGTACCCGCCGTAACGGGTGGCCAGCGAATCGGCGAATTCGCCGAAAAGACCGCCGCGCAGCCGGTAATTGCCGTCCACGGCACTGACTCCGGCGGACGTGAGCATGCCGCCCAGCCAGGGCGTGGACTCGACGACGAGGACCCGGGCGCCGTCCCGGGCCGCTTCCACGGCCGCAGCCGTTCCTCCTGTTCCGCCTCCGACGACGATGATATCGTAATTGGCCGTGCAGGAAAGTATGAGAAGAGGCAGGACGAGCGTCAGGATTCTTTTCATGATTCCTTCTTCTCCTTGGAATCTCCGGAAGGCTTCTCCGGTTCGTCGCCGTGCGCATCCTTATACTTGAACCGGCGGATCTTCTGGGTGGCCGTCTTTTCGAAGGGTTCCTTCATGGCATCGACTTCACCGATCTTGGAGTTCTTGCCGACGGTCTTGTTCACCCATTCCAGGACGGCCTTCTTGCGGGCTTCCAGCTCCTCGAAAAACTTGTCCTCACCGGCCTGGTCCCAGTTCAGGACGTTATCGTCGAACTTCACCAGGGCGACGAGCTTGCCGTCGCGCTCCATCACGAGGGACTCGTTCACCCCCTCGATGTCGTTGATGACCATCTCGATCTCCTCCGGATAGATATTCTCGCCGGAAGGGCCCAGGATGGTGTTGTTCAGGCGTCCTTTGATATAGTACCAGCCGTCTTCGTCCACGGTGGCGACGTCGTTGGTATGGAACCAGCCGTCGTCGTCCAGGACCTGACGGGTGCGGGTGGGATCCTTGTAGTAGCCCAGCATGACGTTGTTGCCGCGGCACACGATCTCGCCTTCGCCGGTCTCAGGATTGACGTTGTCCAGGCGGACTTCCACTCCGTAGGTGGGGATGCCGATGGAGCCGACGCGCTTGGGCTTGTTCACCATCACGTTGCACACGAGCGGGGAGGTCTCGGTGAGACCATAGCCCACGGCATACGGGAAATGGCAGTCCTTGAGGAACTGTTCCACGGTCGTGTCCATCTTGGCGCCGCCCACGCCGAAGAAGCGGAGTTTTCCGCCGAAGGTCTTCATCAGACGCGTGTGGATGAGCATGTACAGGACCTTGGGCATATGCTGCTGCAGCCAGGAGAGTACGCGGCTCTTTTTCACCGTAGGTACGATACTGTTCCGGTAGATCTTCTCCACGACGAGCGGCACCGAGAGCATGACGGTCGGTTTCACCTTCTTTATGGCCGGGATCAGGATGCTCGGGGTCGGGGGTTTCTGCAGGTAGTAGCAGCAGGCGCCCACGTAGAAGGAATAGATGGACGAAACGCCCATCTCATAGGCGTGTGCGATGGGAAGGATGGACAGGAACCGGTCCTTCTTGAAGCAGGGCTGGGCCTTGAAGGCGGCTGCCAGGTTGTGGGCGATGTTCCGGTGCGAAAGCATTACGCCCTTGGCGTTGCCGGTGGTTCCGGAGGTGTAGATGATCGTGGCCAGGTCGTCCGGCTGGGGAACCGACGTCCAGCCGTCGCACTGGAAATCGTCGTCATTCTTCTTGATGAATTCGAAGGTCTCGATGTCGATGACCAGGGTCATCCGGTCGTAGCAGGCCTGGGATAACTTGCCGATCAGGCGCTTGGATACGAAGATGACCTTGGACTCGGAGTGGGTGAGGATGTTCGTGACCTCATTCTCGGAGCTGTCCGGCAGGATGGGAATGGCGACGCGTCCGAACGCGGTTGTGGCGAAGAAGGCGACGATCCAGTTGGGCATGCTCTGCGACAGGATTGCTACCTTGTCACCGGCACTGATCCCGTATCGGGACATCCGCTGGGAGAGCTGGTCGCATTTGACGCGGAACGATTCGTAAGTATAGGACTGGCCGCCGTCCACGAACTGGTAGGCCGTCCGTTTCGCGTAATTGGATGTGGCGTATTCATAGACCCTCTGCAAGGTCGTGCAATGGTTCTCGCGATACCTGTACTTTCGCCAGGGCTTATAGTATCTTTTCGTTTTCTTGGCCATAGGGGAGTGGGTCTGTTCAGTTAAGGAACGATGAATCCGTCCTTGTGCTTGCCTTGGAGGCCGAGCGGACGGTAATGGTCATAGATGCGCTGCATGTCGGCCTTGGGGTCGTCGGTGAGCTCGATGGGCTCGCCCACGCTGATTTGCTTCCGGCCCCAGTCGTAATAGCCGAGATACACCGTGGATCCGGTTTCCCGGGCGATGAGGTGGAAGCCGGTCTTCCACCGTTTGGTCGCCTCCCGCGTCCCTTCCGGGGCGATGGCGAGGTGGAATTCGTCCACCGAATCCATTTCGTGGATCAGGCTCCGGACCATGGACGCGGCGCTCTCCCGGTCCACGGGCACCGCTCCGCAGGCACGGAGGATGGGTCCCAGGGGCCAGAAGAAGAATTCCTGCTTGATCATGATATGGGCCACCTTGCCGAACTGCGTGTAAAACAGGTAGCAGATGAGGAAGTCCCAGACCGTCGTATGCGGGACGCCCAGGACGATGGCTTTCTTTTCCTTCATGGGACCGCCGACGCTCTTCCAGCCCAGCAGGCGGAGGCAGCGTCCACAGAATCGGGCCCAGCCCGGTCTCACGGTTGATTTGATTTTTCCCATAGTCAAATGTTTACGTCTTCGAGTTCCTCCTCGCTGCGGAGGTTCTCCATGATGAACCGCTGGCGTTCGCCGGTGTTGTCGCCCATGTAGAATTCCATGATCTCGGAGATGGATTCCTCATCGGCCAGCTTGACCGGATCCAGGCGCATGTTCTCTCCGATGAAGTCCACGAACTCGTGGGAGGAGATTTCGCCGAGACCCTTGAACCGGGTGATTTCCACCCCGGTCTTGAGGTCCTTGATGGCCTTTTCCTTCTCGTCGATGGAGTAGCAGTAGCGGGTCGCCTTCTTGTTGTGGACGCGGAACAGGGGCGTCTGGAGGATGTGGACATGGCCGCGGCGGATCAGGTCCGGGTAGTACTTCATGAAGAAGGTGAGCACCAGCATCCGGATGTGCATGCCGTCGTCATCGGCATCGGTGGCGACGATGATGTTGTTGTAGCGGAGGTCGTCCAGCTCCTCCTCCACGCCGAGGGCGGAGATAAGCAGGTTCAGTTCCTCGTTCTCGGCCACTTTCTTGCGGCTTTCCTTGTAGCAGTTGATGGGCTTGCCCCGGAGAGAGAAGACGGCCTGGGTGTTGGCGTTGCGCACCTTGGTGATGGTTCCCGACGCGGAATCGCCCTCGGTGATGAAGATGGAAGTCTTCTCGCGCTCGTCCTCCTTGTTCTTGAGGGGCTTGTCGTTGAAATGGATGCGGCAGTCGCGGAGCTTGCGGTTATAGACGTTGGCCTTCTTGTTGCGCTCGCGCGTCTTTTTCTGGATGCCGGCGATTTCCTCGCGCTCCGCCTGGGACTCCTTGATCTTCTTCTCGATCACCGGAACGATGTCCATGTGCATGTGGAGATAGTTGTCCAGGTTCTTGGACACGAAGTCGTTGATGAAGCTGCGGATGGTGGGGCCGCGGTCGGTGGCGGAACTCCCGTCCGGATTCTTCACCTGCTTTTCCCACATGTAGGTGGAGCCGAGCTTGGTCTTGGTCTGGCCCTCGAAGATCGGTTCCTGGATCTGGATGGCCACGGCGCCCACGACGCCCTGACGGACGTCCTCGGGCTTGTAGTCCTTCTTGAAGAAGTCCTTGAAGGTCTTGGCGATGGCCTCGCGGTAGGCGGCGAGATGGGTGCCGCCGTCGCGGGTGTTCTGGCCGTTGACGAAGGAGGAAATGTTCTCGCCGTAGCTGCTGCCATGGGTGAGGACGATCTCGATGTCCGGTCCCTCGATGTGGATGAGGGGGTACAGCGGCTTCTCCGCCATATTCTCCGTGACGAGGTCCAGGAGGCCGTTCTCGCTCATGTAGGGGACCCCGTTCAGGTTGAGGGTGAGGCCCTTCTTGAGGTAGGAATAGTTCTTGACCATCGTCTCCACGATGTCCATGTGGAAGGAGTAGCCCTCGAACATCTGCTCATCGGGGGTGAAGCGGATGAAGGTTCCGTTCTTTTCTTTGCTCTCCCGGATCCCGCTGTCCAGCAGGATGCCCCGGGAGTAGTGTGCGAAGGAGCTCTGTCCGTCGCGGAAGGATTCCACCCAGAAGTCGGAGGACATGGCGTTCACGGCCTTGGTGCCCACGCCGTTCATACCCACGGATTTCTGGAAGGCCTCGGTGTCGAATTTGCCGCCGGTGTTCAGCTTGGACGTGACATCCACGACCTTCCCGAGCGGGATGCCGCGGCCGAAGTCGCGGACCGTCACGGTCTTGTCCTCGATGTCGATGTCGATGCGCTTGCCGAAGCCCATCGAGAACTCGTCCACAGAGTTGTCGATGACCTCCTTCAGTAAGACATAGATGCCGTCTCCCTGCCTTTCACCGTTCCCCAGGCGCCCGATATACATGCCGGAGCGCCGCCGGATGTGCTCATACCACTCCAGGGTGACGATGTTCTCTTCGTTATAGTTGGATCCTTGCTTCTTCTCGATCTCTTCAGCCATGTTGCCTTCTTTTCACTTATCCTACAAAGATAAGGATTTATCCCGATAATTTCAACTGCCGGAGGGGCTCGGACCCTATTTCACCAATCCCACGAGGAACAGGTTGATGATCGGCCGGGCCGGGCAGTTGGTCGTCAGCGTAAGCATGACGACGGTTTCTCCCTTGGGAAGCCGGGAAGTGTCCAGCCGCACGGGCAGGGTGCCTTTCTTCTGGGCGGGCGTATCTCCGGGAAGCGTGTAGGTGAGGCCTTCGGAATCGGCATCGAGGCTGTAGAGCTTCAAGGTGGATTTTCCCTTGTTGGTGAATTTGAAAACGGCATCGACCTTGGTGCCGGCGGTGACGGTTCCGAAGGAAACCGTGCTCTCATCGAAAATGCACTGGGCGGCATTCTTTCGATCTTCGGCGCTCATGGAAGCAAAGTTTCCGCGCGTAAGGGCGTTGATTTCCAGCGGCTTGGAGGCTTTCTTCCCGTTCATGACGGGCGTGGCGCGGTACGTGTGCCGGCCCCAGATGGAAGGGTCTCCCTTGACACTGAAACGGAGGGTGGCCGTCTTTCCGGCCGGGATGGTGGCGGGATCCGCCTCGATGGTCAGGTTCCGGGAGACGTCGGTGAAGGTAAGCTTCAGCGGCTGTTTCCCGAGGTTGGCGACCTTTGCCTCGTCGGTGGAGGATTCGCCCTGAAGGACGTTCGGAACCTTGTAGCTGAGGCTCTTGAGGCCCAGGTTGCCAATGCGTTCGGCACCATACAGCTCCGCAAGCGGCTTCTGTTTCTCGTGGACGACCCCCCGGAGGCGCAGGATCACCGGCTTGCTCACCCCGGCGATATATACGGTGAGCGTCTTGTCAAAGGGGACGGGACCGTCCTCATTCTTGTAGGTGGCCGAGATGGTCCCCGTCTTGCCGGGCTGGAGCGGCTCCCGGGTCCAGGTGGCATCCGTGCAGCCGCAGGAGGTCACTACCTCGTAGATGGCGATGGGCTCCTTGCCGATGTTCTTGACCGTGAAGGTGCAGGACAGGGGACCGTCGTTGACGGAGATGTCGCCGAAGTCATGGACCGTCTTGTCGAATTCCACGACATCGCCCACCTGGACGGCCTCCGAGTCGCTTTCCTCGGGGGCGAGGGCCATCGTCGGGTTCTCCGTGGTTTGGCTCAAGTCTTGCAAAGCCTTCTTCACCTCGGCGCTGTTGGCGTTCCTGCAGCCGCACAGGGCGGCGAGGGCCAGCGCGTAGAATACAATGTGCTTCTTCATCATGACACAAAGTTAAGGGGCGATTGTTTGAAAAACAAATTAAATGTTTAAATTTGCAGACCAAACTGACTGCAACAACAATTTAAAGGAACTAAACATGGCTTACGTAATCAATCCCGATCTCTGCATGGCTTGCGGAACCTGCCAGGGCGAATGCCCGACCGGCGCCATCAACGAAGGTGATGTGTACAGCATCGACCCGAACATCTGCATCGACTGCGGCACCTGCGCCGGCGTTTGCCCGGCTGAGGCGATTGCTCCCGGCGAGTAAGATCCGATTCCGAATTTAAAAAGAATCCCGACCTGCATCCAGGCCGGGATTCTGTTTGAGGGGGCTCTGCCCCCTAATGCCCCTGCGGCTCTCGGCCTATAAGTCCTGACGGACACGGCCTCCGCCGGGCGCTCTGATGAGCGCCTTTGGCACACTATTCTGCCTCGGCGGTATTCGCCGGTTTCATGACGAGCTCGATCAGATTCTCCTGGGACAGGATGCGCTGGAGGGTCTGGCGGACGGTGTCCTTGGTGAGGGCATTGATCGCGGCCTCACGGGCGGCGTCACGGTCCTCGCCGTAGCGCTCGTGAATCTCGATGGAGTTCTGCCAGTAGGAGTTGCTCACGCGGTTCTCGGGGATGTTCTTCCGGAGGTTCTTGACGGCGTTGTCCATTTCCTCGTCCGTCGGGCCGTTCTCGGCCAGGTCGCGGATGCCCTCGATGGCGAGGGTGCGCAGCCGGTCGCAGACGGAAGGACGGCAGTCGAAAACGACCTGGATCAGGGCCTGCTCCTTGGGGCGGCGGCTGATTTGTGCGGCGGTGCTGGCGCCGTAGGTGCCGCCCTCATCCTCGCGGAGGGAGTTCGTGTAGCGGATATCCAGGATGTAGGATACGACGTCCAGGGCGGCGGCGTCGAGCTCCGTGTACGGCATGTCGGCGGTCCAGACCTGGAGGACGGTGCTCTTCGGGGTCTGCATGTCCACGGCGAAGATGTTCTCTACGCGGCCCTTGACGATATCCTCATGGGTATCGACCCACTTCGCGGCCTTCTTGCCCTTCGGGAGGGAACCGATGTACTTCTCCACCAGTGGTTTCAGGGTCTCGAGGTCCACGTCGCCCACGATGGTCATCGTCGCGCCGGCCACATCGCTGAAGAGGCGGCGGTAGGTCTTCTCGAGGGTCTCGAGGGAAGCTTTCTCCAGGGTTTCGTCGGAAAGCATCCGCCGGCGGGGATTGTCGCCGTAGAGGGTCTTGTAGAGCTCGGTCTGAAGCTTGTAGTTGGGCTGGCCCTTGAGGTTCGGGAGGATGGCTTTGAGCTGCTGGACGCCGTTTTCATATTCCTTCGGGTCGAAACGCGGATCCGTGTAGTACAGGTACAGGAGCTGGAAGGCCGTTTCGAGGTCCTTGGCCGTGGAATTGCCGTTGATGCCGCTTTCCAGGCGGTCGATGTAGGGATGGACCCGTACGGACTTGCCGGTAAGCATTTTGGAAACCTGGGTACCGGAGAATCCGGCGACGCCGGTATTGGCCTGGTACAGGGAGAAGATGTTCTCGTCCAGGGAAGGGAGGTCCTGGTCGGATACGAGGCTCAGGCCGCCGTCCTTGTTCAGGTTGAACAGGATCTGGTCCTTGGTATAGTCGGTGGGCAGGACGATGACCTTGACGCCGTTCTTGAGGGTCCACTGGGTGGCGCCATAGATGGCCTGGGAGGCCTTCTTGACTTTCGAGCCCTTGAGCGTGGCGGGATCCAGGAATTCGGACGCGATCTCCTCGCCTTCGAGCGGCTGGATGTCGGAAGCCTTCACCTCGGCGATGGCGGCGAGGATTTCTTCTTCGGTAGGCGTGGCGATCCCCGCCTTTTCGGGACCGGAATAGATCACGATCAGGTTGTTGTCCGTAATCATCTGGGCGGCCAGCATGGACAGGACCTGGGCGTTGATGTTGGCGAGAAGCTGTTTTCCGATCTGCAGTTCGGTTTCCGGATCCAGGATGGGCTCCTTGTCGAAGAAGTTTCTGAGAATCGGATTGATGAACTGGGGATTGCGGCGGGTGGGAGCCTTTTTGACGGCGTTTTCGAGGATGTTCTCGATGTCGGCCTTGGCACGTGCCACTTCGTCGTCGGCAAAGCCGAAGCGTTTCATCCGCTCGATTTCAGTATAGAAGGCCTTGAAGCCATCCAGGATGTGTCCTTCTTTCATGGAAACATCGCCCGAGACCGCGTCGATGTCCTCATAGATCAGGGAGCTGATGGAGAGGTTCCCGGCCAGGTAAGGACTGTCGGGCTGGGAGACGATGTCGGCGAAACGCTCCGACATCACCATGTCCACCAGGGTCTTCATGATATCCTGCATCTGGCCGATGATCGTGGCGTTGTATTCCTCCGGCATAGCCTCGCTCTTCCAGATCATCTCGAAGGAGGGAACGGTGGTCTCCGGGTCCGTGATGATACCGACGATCGGTTCCTGGTTGTCAGGTACTCTGAGGTGCTCCTTGGCCTTGGGATTCTCGCACTTCGGGATGGCGGAGAAGATCTCCTTGATCTTCGCCTCGGTACGGTCCACGTCCACGTCACCCACGACGACGACGGCCTGCATGTCCGGATGGTACCAGGTGCGGTAGAAGTTCACGAGGCTCTCGGGCTTGAATGTCTCCAGGCTTTCCTGCCGGCCGATCAGGGTGCAGTTCTCCATCTTCGTCCCCCTGAAATAGTAGGGGAGGGAGCGTTCCATGGTACGCCACTGGGCGTTCCGGCGCTGGCGGCGCTCTTCGATGATGACACCGCGCTCCTTGTCGATCTCCACGGGGTCATTGATGACGAAGTGGGCGTAATCGCAAAGGATCATGAGGCACGTGTCCACGACGGTTTCCCGCTGTACGGGAATGTTGTTGAGCATGTACTGCGTCTCCTCGAAGCCGGTGGAAGCGTTGATGTTCCGCCCGAATTCCGCGCCGATGGAGCGGAGGTAGTCCAGGATTCCCTTGTCGGGGAAATGCTCGGTGCCGTTGAAGCACATGTGCTCGAGGAAGTGGGCGAGGCCGTCCTGGTCGGGTTCTTCCTGGATGGCGCCCACGTTGGTGGCGAGGTAGAATTCCGCCCGCTGGGCCGGGAGCTCATTGTGGCGGATGTAATAGGTAAGTCCGTTGTCCAGGTGTCCGATGCGGACGGCCGGGTCGTTGGGAAGGGCGGCCATAGCCTGCTGCATGGCCTCTTGCTGGCTCTGCGCCTGGGCCGAGAAGACGGCCAGGAGCGGCAGGAGTGCGAAAAGGATCAGGTATCTTTTCATAAAGCAAAATGGTTTCTATTTGCAAAGATAATCGAATATTATTGAAAAACAATAAGAATTACAAAAAATTCAATAAAAGTGAAAAATTTGGTTTTTCGGAAGGATTTGGCTTACTTTGCATCTGCATAAGCAATCCTTATCATGCTGGATGATTTCAGACTCCGCGTATTCATGATGGTGGCTGCCGAGAACAGCTTCACCCGGGCTGCCCAGCACCTGGGCGTGACCCAGCCTGCCGTGAGTCAAAACATCGCCGAACTGGAGAAACAGGTGGGCGCTGCGCTCTTTGAACGCAAGCGGGGCGAAGTCTCCCTGACCGCGGAGGGATATGTGTTCAAAGCCTATGCAGAGAAGATCCTGCACTGGTACGACGCCACGGACGCCCTCTTCGGAAGCGCCGGAAAACTGACCGTGAACCGACCGGTCCGGATTGCCGCCACGGCGTTCGTCGCCGCCTTCCGGTTACCGGCTTTATTGCAGGACCTGCTGGCCATCACGGCCACCAGCTTCATTATCGATACTTATCCTGAATCCTCTTTCCCCGAGTCCATGGACGCGGACCTCTATTTCTTCACCTCCGCCCGCAAGGACACGCTGGACTTTGACGCCGGCTCGGTCATCGGAACGGTCCAGGCCGCCTTGGTGACTGCTGCCCAGGAACTACCGGAAGAACCCCGCTATGCAGTCTGGGCCCCGTACCGTCCCCTCGTGGAGCCGGACATCTATGCCCGGGCCGCCCTCATCTCCGACAGCATCCCCACGCTCGTGGACCTGGTCCGCAGCAACCCCAACCTCATCGGCATCCTCCCTTCCGAAGCCGCCTCCGGCCTCACCCTCCATCCCGATCCGCTCCCGCACCTCCGCCAGGACCTCCACCTCCGCGTCTCCGACTCCTTCTCCCGCACCGGCATCGCCCAGTGGCTTACCTCCCGCTTTGAATAAACGTTAAATCGTTGTTCTTCCGCGTTTTATCTTCGGCTCTATGTCCCTTTTGGGACACAGACCCGCATTCAAGCAGCTGATTGAACGTCGATTACGCTTCAGTCTTTGTCCTTTTTGGGACACAGACCTGTATTCAAACGGTTGATTGACTGGCGATTGGGCTTCGGTCTATGTTCTTTTATGGACATAGACCTTTATTCAAGCAGCTGATTGACCGGCGATTACGCTTCGGTCTATGTCCCAAAAGGGACATAGACTTTCGAATAAAGCGCTGTGAGCGAGCGGATTACGAAAAACGGTCCGGATCGCTCCGGACCGTTTTTCATAGGGAAAACAGGCAATTTTACTTGCCGGCGAGGCGCTTGTAGGTGTCCAGGCGGACCTTGGCGAATTCCTCGGTCTTCTGGAGGAGTTCCTGGGCGCTGTCCGGGAACAACTTGTACAGGGACGCGAAGCGGACCTCACCCTTGAGGAAGTCCTGGAACTTGCTCCAGTCAGGCTCCTTGGAGTCGAGGCTGAACGGGTTCTTGTCGGTGCCTTCGAGAGCCGGGTTGTAGCGGTAGAGGTGCCAGTAACCGCAATCGACGGCGAGCTTCTCTTCCTTCTGGCTCAGGCCCATGCCCGCCTTCAGGCCGTGGTTGATACAAGGGCTGTAGGCGATGATGAGGGACGGGCCGTCATAGGCCTCGGCTTCCTTGATCGCGTTGAAGAACTGCACAGGGCTGGCGCCCATGGCGACCTGCGCGACATACACGTAGCCGTAGCTGATGGCCATCATGCCCAGGTCCTTCTTGCGGATCTTCTTGCCGGAAGCGGCGAACTTGGCGATGGCGCCCACCGGGGTGGCCTTGGAGCTCTGTCCGCCGGTGTTGGAGTACACCTCGGTGTCCAGAACGAGGACGTTCACGTTCTCACCGCTGGCCAGCACATGGTCCAGACCGCCGAAACCGATGTCGTAGGAGGCACCGTCACCACCGAAGATCCACTGGCTGCGGGCCACGATGAAGTGCTGGTATTCGACGAGTTTCTTGCAGGCTTCGCAGTCGCATTCCTGGGCGAGCGGGACGATCTTGTCCGCTACCTCGCGGGTGACGGCATAGTCCTGCGGGGCTTCCAGCCACTTGGCGGCCAGGGCCTTGATGTCCTGGCTGCAGCACTCGCATTCCAGGGCCTTCTTCATGGCGCCGGCGACAGTCTCGCGGGCACGGTCGGAACCGAGCTTCATGCCCAGACCGAATTCGCAGAAGTCCTCGAACAGGGAGTTGGCCCAGGCCGGACCGTGACCGGCGGCGTTCGTGCAGTACGGGCTGGCCGGGAAGGAGGCGCCGTAGATGGAGGAGCAACCGGTCGCGTTGGCAATCATCATGTGGTCGCCGAAGAGCTGGGTGATGGTCTTGATGTTCGGAGTTTCGCCGCAGCCGGCGCAGGCGCCGGAGAACTCGAACAGCGGCTGGGCGAACTGGGAGTTCTTCATGTTGGCGAACTTGTTCACGTACTCCTTGTAGCCCACATACTTGTTCAGGTAATCGAATGCAGCCTGGTCTTCCTTGTCGTTGATGTAAGGGACCATCTTGAGGGCCTTCTCCGGCTTGGAGAGGCACACGTCCACGCAGTTGCCGCAACCGGTGCAGTCATCCACGGAGATGGCGATGGCATACTTGTAATCCTTGAGGTTGGCCTTGCCCTGGGCGACCTTGACGTTCGCGGGAACCTTGGCGGCTTCTTCCTCGGTGAGGAGGAACGGACGGATGGCGGCGTGCGGGCACACGAATGCGCAGGTGTTGCACTGGATACACTTCTCGGCATCCCAGGTAGGGACGTTCACGGCGACGCCGCGCTTCTCGAAAGCGGCGGTGCCGGCCGGCATGGTACCGTCGGCATAGGGCATGAAAGCGCTCACCGGGAGGGTGTCGCCGGCCTGGGCATTCACGATGTCGGCGATGTCCTTGACGAAGGCGGGAGCCAGACGGTCCTTGTTCGGGTTCTCGAACTTGGCGGTAAGCTCAGCCCACTCGGCGGGAACATGGATCTCGGTGTATTCGCCGCCACGGTCCACGGCCGCGTAGTTCATGTTCACGACGTTCTCGCCCTTCTTGCCGTAGGACTTCACGATGGCGTCCTTCATGTACTTCACGGCGTCCTCGTAAGGGATGATGCCGGTGATCTTGAAGAAGGCGCTCTGGAGGATGGTGTTCGTGCGGTTGCCGAGGCCGATCTCCGCAGCGATCTTGGTCGCGTTGATGATATAGACCTTGATATGCTTCCGGCCGATGATGGCCTTCACGTTGTCCGGGATGTTCTTGATGGTCTCTTCCTCGTCCCAGAGGGAGTTCAGGAGGAGGGTGCCGCCTTCCTTGATGCCCTTGAGGACATCGTACTTCTTGAGGTAGGACGGAACGTGGCAGGCCACGAAGTCAGGGGTGTTCACCAGGTACGGGGCCTTGATCGGGCTCACGCCGAAGCGCAGGTGCGAGCACGTGTAACCGCCGGACTTCTTGGAGTCATAGTCGAAGTAGGCCTGGCTGTACAGGTCCGTATGGGAACCGATGATCTTGATGGTGTTCTTGTTGGCGCCCACGGTACCGTCGGAACCGAGACCGTAGAACTTGCACTCGGTGGTGCCGGGCTTCACGATGGAAACCTCGCTCTTGATCGGGAGGGACTTGAAGGTCACGTCGTCCACGATGCCGATGGTGAAGTCGGCCTTGGGCTCCTTCATGTCCAGGTTGTCGAAGACGGAGACGATCTGGGCCGGGGTGGTGTCCTTGGAGGAGAGGCCGTAGTGGCCGCCGATAATCAGGACATTCTGGTCCTTGCCCTGGAAGAGGGCCTTGACGTCGGTGAAGAGAGGTTCGCCCACGGCGCCGGGCTCCTTGGTGCGGTCCAGGACGGCGATGCGGCGGACGCTCTTCGGGAGGACGGAGAAGAAGTACTTCTCGGAGAACGGACGATAGAGGTGCACGGTGATGAGACCGTACTTGCGGCCGCGGCCGGCGAGGTAGTCGATGGTCTCCTTGATGGTCTCGGTGACGGAGCCCATGGCGACGATGATGTTCTCGGCGGTAGGATCACCGTAGTACTCGAACGGACGGTAGCTGCGGCCGGTGAGTTCGGAGATCTCACCCATGTAGCGGGCGACGATGTCCGGAACGGCGTCGTAGCACTGGTTGCGGGTCTCGACGGCCTGGAAATAGACGTCGCCGTTCTGGGCGGTGCCGCGGGTGACGGGCGCATCCGGATTCAGGGCACGGGCGCGGAAGCGGGCGAGGGCCTTTTCGGAGATCATCTCCCGGAGCTTGTCTTCCGGAAGGGCCTCGATCTTCTGGATCTCGTGGCTGGTGCGGAAGCCGTCGAAGAAGTGCAGGAACGGAATGGAGGACTTGATCGTGGAGAGGTGCGCCACGGCGGCGATGTCCTGGGCTTCCTGGACGGAGCCGGAGGCGATCATCGCGAAGCCGGTCTGGCGGCAGGCCATCACGTCCTGGTGGTCACCGAAGATGGAGAGGGCGTGGGAAGCGAGGGCGCGGGCGGACACGTGGAACACGGTCGGGAGCATCTCGCCGGCGATCTTGTACATGTTCGGGATCATCAGGAGAAGGCCCTGGGATGCCGTGAACGTGGAAGTAAGGGCACCAGCCTGGAGGGAACCGTGGACGGCGCCGGCGGCACCGGCCTCGCTCTGCATCTCGGTCACTTTCACCGTCTCGCCCCAGAGGTTCTTCTTCCCATGGGCGGCCCACTCGTCGATGTTCTCGGCCATGGTGGACGAAGGCGTGATCGGGTAAATGGCAGCGTGCTCGCAGAACAGGTAGGCGATGTTCGAAGCGGCATAGTTACCATCACAGGTGATGAATTTCTTTTCGTTAGCCATAATTCAGAAAGTAGTTTATGTGGTAATTTATTCGGATAATCCTTCGGTGACGACTTCTGGCGCGATGCGGTGCACAAGGCCCTGCAGCACGGTGCCGGGGCCGATTTCCAGGAAGTGGTCCGCACCGTCCGCCACCATGTTCTGCACGGTCTGGGTCCAGCGCACCGGGGAGGTGAGCTGCTTCAGGAGGTTCTCCTTGATCGCGGCCGGGTCGGAGGAGGGGAGGGCGGTGACGTTCTGGTACACCTGGCACTGCGGTGCCTTGAACGGAGTCTTGTCGATGGCCTCGGCCAGTTCCAGCCGGGCCGGTTCCATGAGCGGGGAATGGAAAGCGCCGCTCACGGCGAGGGGCAGGGCGCGCTTGGCGCCGGCTTCCTTCATCTTGGCGCACGCCTCGGCGATAGCCTCGGCCTCGCCGGAGATGACCACCTGGCCTTCGCTGTTGTAATTGGCAGGAACCACGATGCCGGTGCATCCGGCGCAGATCTCTTCGATGGTCTCGGTGGGAAGCTTGATGATGGCGGCCATGGTGCCGGGAACTTTCTCGCAGCACTTCTGCATGGCGTTCGCGCGGATGGCGACGAGCCGCAGGGCGTCCTCGAACTCCATCGCGCCGGCGGCGGCGAGGGCGGAAAACTCGCCCAGGGAGTGCCCGGCAACCATCGCCGGCGTCTCCAGACCGCTGCAGAGGGCCAGCACGACGCTGTGGATGAAAATGGCCGGCTGGGTGACGCGCGTGGCCTTCAGGGCCTCGGCGTCCTCGCCGAACATGATGTCCGTGATGGAAAAGCCGAGAATCCCATCGGCCTTGTCCATCAGTTCCCGGGCCCGTTCGTTGCGCTCGTAGAGCGGCTTCCCCATGCCGGGGAACTGCGAACCCTGTCCGGGAAAAATATAGGCTTTACTCATACGGTTTCAGTACAAACGTTTGCCTAAAAATAGGCATCCATTAATAAATCGTACAAATATACGGAATAAAGCCGTAAAAGCAAAAGAAAAAAGGCACTGTGACCAGTGCCTTCGGTGTAGGGACGATCGGATTCGAACCGATGACCTCTTCAATGTGACTGAAGCGCTCTAAACCAGCTGAGCTACGCCCCTGTTCCTGAATTGGGAATGCAAAGATGGAACTTTTTCCTTAAAAATGCAAATATTCAGGTCGAAAAATTCATCTCCCTTCCGACAAGTCATGCCTTCGCCCGTGGGCGGACGCCTGCAGGACCTTGTTCCGGAGCAGCGGCGGATAGTCGGGATGGGCGGCCAGAAAAGCCTCCACTTGCGCATACGCCTCGGGCGAATCGTGTCCCCGGAGCGTCGCGCCCACCCATTTCTTGGGGAAGAAGATGTCGCCGGTACGCTGCACTTCCTGCAGGGCTTCCAGGGCGGGGCGGATGTATCCGAGCGCCTCTTTCTGGCGGAGCGGATGGTTCAGGTACGCCAGGGCACTTTCCGCCCAAGGCTCGTGCCGGCGGTTTTCCGCCCGGAGCAAGGCCTGGAAGACCTCGTCCCGAACCTCCTTCCGGGACGAAACGGCGGGGGCGACGAAATCGAACTCCGCCAGCCGGTCCGGATTCTGCAGGCGGCTGCGCTGCTCGAGAAGGATGCTTTCGGATTCCGCCGGCAGGCGGATGGCGAGTTCCAGGGCGAGGGTGGTGTAGTCCGTTTCGCTGAGGACGACGCCCGGCCAGGGATCCCGCTCCTTCCAGATGCGGTACATTTCCCCGGTGCGTCCCTGCTGGAAACCGGCCAGCGTGCGGAACGCGGCGGACTGGACCGTGCCCAGGGCCTGGTTCCGGGCCAGCCCTTCGAAGATCGCTTCCAGCTCCGGCGAGAGCGCCAGCGGACCGTACTTGGCCATGCCGCCGAGATATCCGAGGGCGGTGGACCGGAGCAGTTCCTCCGGTTCCGACGGGATGTATTCCGCGAGGAACCGGGCGAACCGCCGGGCGTCGATCCGTCCGTCCAGGTAATTCTCGTACAGGGTTGCCAGCAGCGAAATCCGCTCCAGCGGTTTCCCGAACGTGCCGATATGTCCGAGGAGGTAGTCCAGCGACAGGGAATCGTGGGCGAAATAGCCGTACCCCTTTCCGGAGACGTTGAGGAGGGTGGCTCCGTCGATGCGGGTGACATCGACCTCCTGCGGCCAGGTGAGTCCGCGCCCCCAGGGGTCCCGCTGTTTCAGCGTGCCGTCCGCATCGGCCTCATAGACCGGCATCCCTTTTTCCGATACCCAGCTGTGGCTCCAGGCGGCGAGATCTTCTTCCGTATGGGCGTCCAGGATGGCGATGAGGTCGTTCCAGTCGGCATTGGCATAGAGATAGGTCCCCAGGTATTCCTGCAATCCTTGCCGGAAGGCTTCCGGGCCCATCCGCTCCGCCAGCATGTCCATGACGACCGGCGCCTTGTCATAGACGATGTTGCCGTAGATGAGGCCGGCGTCCGACAGGTTGTCCAGTTGCTGCTTGATGGCATTGGACCCTTCCGTCCGGTCCTCTTCGTAGGCCGTGATGTTGAATTTCTTGAAGTTCGCCGCCGCGTTGTCCACATCGGGGAAACGCGGTCCGGTGATCTGTGCCGCGAACCAGTTGGCAAAGACTTCCTTGGTCCAGACGTCGTCGAACCATTGCATGGTCACGGCGTCGCCGAACCACATGTGGGCGGTCTCGTGGGCAATCAGGTCGGAGCGCGACTGGATGCGGTCCACGCCGGGATCCGGTTCCAGGAAGATGCGCTTGTCCGTGAACTGGATGGCCCCGGGATGCTCCATCCCGCCGAACTGATAACCGGGCAGGACGATGAAATCGTATTTCTCGAAGGGGAAGGGGATTCCCGTGTACTCCTCCATCCACCGGACGGCGGAACTTGCCTGGGCGAACACTTCCGGGAGCTGGGCCACCTTGTCCGGGTCCGTCTCCCGGTAATAGCAGGTCATGGGGAATCCGTCCACGGTCGCGGAGGCCGTCTCGAAACGCCCGGCCACGAAGGAGAAGAGATAGGTGCTGATGGGCTTCGTGTCGTTGAGTGTCAATACCTTCCGGCCGCCCTCCACCTTCTCGTCCCGAAGGCTTCCGTCGCTGACCGCCACCCAGGATTCCGGGATGTCGAGCGTTAGTGCGAAGACCGCCTTGAGGTCCGGCTGGTCGAAGCAGGGGAACACCGTGCGGGCGAGGGCCGGGACCAGCAGCGTGTACAGGTAATCCTCGTTGCGGTTCAGCGCCTGGTTCCCGGGAATGAAATCGATGTCGATGCGGTTTTCGCCCCGGTGCAGTCCCTTCAGGACCAGGTGTTCGGCCTGCCAGACGATCTTTTCTTCCTTTCCGTTGATTTTCAGGGATTTGATTTGGTCCGCGCCTTCCCGGAAATCCAGCAGGAGCGTCCGTTTCCCCGTCAGTTGAAAGGTGAGGGTTTCCGTTCCCTCTACGGCCTCGGCCTTGTTTTCCGGAATGCGGAAAGCCAGTTCGTAGCGGATGTCGCAGACATGGACCTTGCGCTCCAGGGCAAGTTCCCGGCTCACTCCGCTTTCGATCGTGGTACAGCCAGCCACGAGGAGGCCGGCGAGGAGGACAGCCCGCGCTTTCATCGGACGACGATGGCGTTCGGGACGATCCGCTGCCCCACATGGTCGAAACGGCGGTTGTCGCAGGGGTGGTTCAGGACGCCCGCCGGGAGGACCCAGAGGGTGGAGGAGCCGCCGCCGTCCAGGTTCAAGGCTTCCGTAAGGCCCAGACTATGGGCCAGTTCCGTAAGCTCGTCGATGCTCATCCCTTCGGCCTCGCCGGGGAAACGGCCGTCCACGACGACCATCCACACGCCGCCGTCGGCATCCTTGCCCATCAGCGAACGCGGGTGCCGCTTTCCGAAGAAGGAGGCATAGTCCTCCCGGTCTTCGCCGTAGGTGAAGGTCTGTTCGCCGTCAAAGAGCATGGGCCCGCTGGCCATCACCTCCCAGTCCAGGTCGAAGGTGTCGGAGGTGTCGCAGACGGCGAAATCGACATGCTCGGGATTCACAATGACGGCGCCATTGGCCCGGGTAGGGTCGATGGAGACGTTTCTCCCGACGATGAATCCGTCGTCCTTGACCAGGGTGACGGCCGTGAGCTCGCTCATGTTGAAGAAACTGCCGTTGATGCCGGCGAAGGCGTCGTACTTGAGGCACAGGGCGCTGGTGCTGTCGGCCTGCTCGCCCTCGGCCGCGACGACGGTGGTCTGGAAGGCCTGCGGATTGTAGCGGACGAAGGCGATGGCCTGCCCGTCCCGCTGCAGGGTCCCGTAGAACCCGTCGGCCTTGGCGGCTTTGCGTTCCGTCAGTTCCGCTCCGGTCCGGAGGTCATACACCGTGGCTCCTTCGGGCACGTGGGATACGGGCTGGGCACAGGCGGCAAGGAAAAACAGGGCGAAAACGGCTGATTTTGCCCGATTATCGGTCATTTTCCTGACTATTCGGGCAAAACAGCCCTTTTTTGCACGGATTCTTTTCATGGTCCATTGATTTTGCCGGTTCGAAAACAAATATAGGCAATCTCCCCGAAAAAACGTACATTTGTAACCTATGAAACGTTGGCTGACTGTTATTTGTGCAGGGGCGCTGGTTGCCTGCACGCCGGATGAGGACATTTCCGGCCAGTGGGGATTCTGCTTGGATCCGGAGGGAACCCTGACGGCGGATTCGCTGCTGTCTCCCCGGGTGGATTCCCTGTTTGCGGATTTGATCGATTTGCCGGGAACGACGGACCTTGCTGGAAAGGGCCCGGCTCCGTCCGATACGACCCTCACGACGCGTCTTTCGCGCCGGCACGCCTATGTGGGCAAGGCCTGGTACCGGAAGCGGGTTGTTGCGCCGGCCATCTGGAAGGACAAGGACCTGGTGCTCTTCCTGGAGCGGACCAAACCTTCCAAGCTGTATGTCGATGGGGCGCTCCGGGACTCCTGCAACGATGTCTCCACCCCGCAGGTTTATCGCCTGGGCAAACTCCGTCCCGGCATCCATACCCTGACACTTTGTGTCGATAATGCCGGCGGCGTCCCGGAGCAGGTCATCCGGAGTTCGCACCTGTATTCGGACGATACGCAGGGAAACTGGAACGGGGTGATCGGCCGGATCGAACTGCTGCCGGAAGAAGCGCTCGCAACCCCCGCTGCCGCGGCTCGGATGCCCCGGCTGGAAATCGTGGGCGGACAGTTCATGGCGGGCGGACATCAGGTTTTCCTGCGCGGGAAGCACGACGCCTGCGTCTTCCCCCGGACAGGCCATACACCCATGGACAAAGCGTCCTGGATCAAGTACTTCCAGCGTTGCAAGGACTACGGCTTCAACCATGTCCGCTTCCATTCCTGGTGCCCGCCGGAGGCCGCTTTCGCCGCGGCGGACGAACTGGGCATCTACCTCCAGCCGGAACTGCCTTTCTGGGGTACGCTGGAAGGGGAAGAGCTGCTGGCCTTCCTCCGGAAAGAGGGCCTGAATATCCTGAAAACCTACGGCCATCATCCATCCTTTGCGTTGTTCTCCTTGGGGAACGAACTGTGGGGGGAGCAGGCCGTGATGCAGGAGATGGTCGCCGCCTTCCGGGCGGAGGCTCCGCAGATCCTTTATACGAACGGGACCAACGCCTTCCTGGGTTATCAGGGACCGGTCGAAGGCATGGACTTTATGGCTACCTGCCGGACCGGCTGGGAACCGTATGGCGCCTATACCACGCACGTACGCAGTTCTTTCGCTTTCTGCGATGCGATGGACGGCGGTGTCCTGAACCACTTTCATCCGGGAACGGTGCGGAATTTCGCCCAGGCGGTGCGGCGTGTCCCCGTTCCGGTGATCAGCCACGAAACCGGGCAGTTCCAGACCTATCCAGACTATGCGGAGATTGACAAATACAAGGATACGCCTTTCATTCCGTACAACCTGATGGAGTTCCGGCGCCGGCTCGTGGAAGCCGGCCTCGGCGACCAGGCCGGTGATTTCCACCGTGCCTCCGGAGCATGGTCCGCCGCCCTCTACAAGGCCGATATCGAGATGTGCCTCCGCACCCCGGGCCTCGGCGGCTTCCAGCTGCTGGACCTGCAGGATTATCCCGGCCAGGGATCGGCCTATGTGGGCATCCTGGACGCCTTCATGGACGACAAGGGTATCGTGGACCCGGCCGATTGGCAGGCTTTCTGCGGCGACGTCGTTCCGCTGGCCGAATTCGAAAAATACTGCTGGAGTGCCGATGAAGTGTTCCGGGCGCGGTTGAAACTGGCGGATTTCAGCGGGGAAAAGTCGGTTGCCGGCGTGGAGTGGCGCATGGACCTGGATTCCGCATCCCATTTCCTGACCGTTCCTTCCGGGGAAGGCCTGCTCGAACTCGACAGCATCGAAGTGTCTTGGCCGGCCGTCAAGGAACCGGTGCGGACGGACCTTTCCGTCTCGATCCGGGAAGGGGAAACCGTCCGCCGGAACCATTGGCCTATCTGGATCTATCCTGCGGACAATGACCCGGACAAGCACGGAATCACGGTGTCCCGGGAGCTGGACCAGGCGACGCTCCAGGGGCTGAATGTGGGAAAGCGTGTCCTGCTCATGCCTTCGGACACCCTCAACACCGTGGGCGGTCTCTTCCAGACCGATTACTGGAACTACCGGATGTTCAAGACCATCTGCGAGTCGAACGGAAAACCGGTCTCGCCCGGTACCCTGGGCATCCTGACGGATCCTTCGCATCCCGTTTTCCGGGAATTCCCGACCGAAGAGCATACGGACTGGCAGTGGTTCCCGGTCCTGAAGGCTTCCCGGCCCATGATCCTGGATGCGCTGAGGGGCTATCGGCCCATCATCCAGGTGATCGACAATGTCGAACGGAACCATCGGCTCGGACTCCTGTTCGAGTTCGCGGTGGGGAAGGGGAAACTGCTGGTGTGCTGCTCCGACCTGGAAAGTACGCTGGCGTACCCGGAAGGCCGGCAGTTCTACAAGGCCGTCCTGGATTATATGCGCTCCCCGGATTTCCAGCCGACGGTCGCACTGGACGAGCGCCGGCTTCTGCGGCTTTTCCGCGAGAAGGTGGAAGAACAGACCATCGTCAAGTTACAGAACATATCCTATGAAGAGTAAGTTTTGGATCCTGGGGCTCGCGCTGCTTGCCTCCTGCGCCCCGAAGGAACGGGTTCCGGCGGCACCGGATTATGCATTGGCCGCATCCTGGTATGTGACAGACCGGGGAGGTGCGGTGGACCTTTTTTATGTAAGCTCTACAGAAACGCTTGATTACGAAGTTAATGGCAAGGTAATGCACCATGCCTCCGCGGCGGATTCCGCGGCCTGTCCGGGCATCCGTTCGGAGATGCAGGGTGTGGACCGGATCCTGGGCGGCGACCTGAATTTCTACTCGCCGTTCTATCGGCAGGTGACGATGGAAACCTATGCCGATTCCACACTGATCGCCAAGCGTTTCCCGCTGGCAATGGAGGATGTGCGGAAGGCCTTCCGGTATTATGTCGATCATCTCAGCGGCGGCCGTCCCTTCGTCCTGGCCGGTTTTTCCCAGGGCGGGGAAGTGCTGGTGGAACTGTTGAAGGAAATGCCGGAAGAATTGCGCCCGCGCCTGGTCGCCGCCTATGTGCTGGGCTGGAAGATCACCGAGGCCGACCTCTCCGAGGCGCCCTGGATCCGTCCCGCCCAGGGGGCCGACGACACCGGCGTCACCATCTGCTACAATTCCGTGGAGGTCCCTTCTGCGGCGAACCCCTTGATCAGCGAAGGTAACTCCGTGGCGATCAATCCGGTAAACTGGGTGACGGACGCCACGCCCGCCGTGCTTTTCGACTCCTTGACCGTCACCCTGGACCCGGCGTCCAAGCTACTTGTGGTCGATGGCTATGAGGGGGATTCTTCGTGGCCGCCCTATTTCCAGGACGGCTGCTACCATACCTTCGAAATCCGCTGGTACGGGGACCATCTCCGGGAGAATATCGCGCAGCGCTGCGCGGCGTATCTGGGACGGTAGGGCTATTCTGCCCAGGTTTCGAGCAGTTCCAGGGCGGCATCGACCCTACCCGGCCGGACGACCCCAAGGGCGCCATTCTCCTGTATCGTCGGGAAGGCCTTCTCGTGTATGACGGGACTCGGATTCCGGTCGCAGGCATCAAGGATGTTTCTTTTATCAATGCCTCCAACCCCTACCTCCCCGAATCCTACCATCTCCTCCTGGGCATGCAGGACGGCCAGGTTCTCCACATTCCTGCCGGCAACGACCGCACCCTGGCCGCCGAACTGGCCGGGCAACTCCGTGAACTGATTGGCTAGGCCGCACCCTGCGCCGTTTTCATCCTCAAAAATGCTCCGATTTGAGGACGAACTGGCTAAAATCATGATTCCATCCTCAAATACGGCCTTTTTTGAGGATGAGTTGCGCGATAACGAAAAGGAAGAGGCCAACTCACTTTTGAGTCAGCCTCTTCCGTGTACCCCCGCTCGGAATCGAACCGGGACCGTCAGAACCGGAATCTGAAATTCTATCCTTTAAACTACGGGGGCATCCGGTTAGGGATTGCAAATTTAGCAATTTTTGCGCACTTTGCAAGCAATCTTGCCGAAAAGATGCCGACCGGACAGATTATCCGAGGTGGTTCAGGAAGTGGACCTTGAGTTTGTCCATCAGTTCGTCCATAGCGTCCTGGCCCTTGGCCTCGGCTTCATCGAATGTCTGTTCCATCTTCTCGTCGATGGCTTTTTCCTCCTCCGGGGATAGGGGAGCCTGGGTCTTGTCCAGGGTTTCCTCCGCCTTGTCCAGGGTTTCCTCCGCCTTCCCGAAGGCTTCCTCGGCGGCATCGGAGACGGCCTTCCCGGCCTTCTCGAAAGATTGTTCTACGGATTGGAAAAGTTTGTCCAGCAGCATGGTGATAGGTTTAACGCCTCAAAAATACGCATTTCCAGGATTCGTTCCAAATGGAAACGCGTCTTTCCAAAGGATGGAATAGTCCTGTTCCGGGCGCGGATACTCCTAGAATCGGGGCGGGGAAATCCCTACCTTTGCCCCTCGAAATAACAAGTGGAATAAAATGAATTTCAGTGGAATCATCCTCGGTGCGGCCGTGTTCCTGAGCATCGGAATCTGCCATCCGGCCGTCATCAAGATGGAATACAAGTGGGGAAAGCAGTGCTGGTGGGTATGGCTCATCGTGGGCATCGCCTGCGTCGCCGCCTCCCTTTTCGTGAAGAACCAGATCCTCTCCACCATCATCGGCGGTTTCGCCTTCTCCTGCCTCTGGGGCATCCACGAGATGTTCCTGCAGGAAAAAAGGGTTCTCCGGGGATGGTTCCCGGAAAACCCTGAGCGTCACGACTATTACGAGCGCAAGCGCAAGGAGGGCGGTTACACGTCCAAACTGTAGCCGGGCCGGTAGTCGTAGTGGAGGAGTTTCGTCGCCTCCGGATCGTGCATGAACTTCTGAACGATCGGGTTCCAGATGACGGGACGTCCGAGTTCCATCGCAATGTTCCCCAGATTGCACACCGTGCAGGATGAGTGCCCGACTTCCACGGGAACGTTCGGGTCGATCCTGGATTTCATCGCTTCGATGAAGGCGCGGTGGTGACCCACCTTCGTCTCATAGGGGACGGAATCGTCGCCGGCGGCCATCGCCATGTCGAACTTCTTGTCCGAAGCGGCGAAGTTTCCGCGGGAAACCTTGATCCACCCCTCGTCGCCATAGATCTGTACACCCGGCGTGCTGCCGTCGAAGGGCTCTTCGGAGACGATGACGCCGTTGTCATACCGGTAAGTGAGGTGCTCGTAGTAGCTGTATCCCGGCGGGATGATCTCCACGGGACCGGTCAGGTCCTTGCCCAGGGCCCACTGGGCGATGTCGAACATGTGTGCTCCCCAGTCGGTCATGAGTCCGCCGCCGGTCACCTTGTACCAGCGCCAGGCACCCCAGAGCTGCTCGTCCTGCGTCTCGGTGATGATCGGGTCCAGGTCCGAGTGATAGCGGACGGACGTCGGGAGCGGGCCCAGCCATTTGTCCCAGTTGAGACCGGCGGGAACCTCCATCTTGGGAAGGTTGTTCGGCGCCGGCGCGGGGGAGTTCGGGTTCACGTTGTTCCGGCCCACATAGACCTTGATCTTGCGGATCGCACCCAGTTCGCCTTCGCGGGCGAGGTTCACCGCATGGATGAATTCCTCGCTGGAGCGCTGCTGGCTGCCCACCTGCAGGATCCGGTTATACTTCCGGACGGCCTTCACGAGCTGCTGGCCTTCGTAGATGGTGAGGGTGAGCGGCTTCTCCAGATAGACATCCTTGCCGGCCTTGCAGGCGGCGATCGCGATCACGGCATGCTGGTGGTCCGGCGTGGCGATGACGACGCCGTCGATGTCCGGACGGGCCAGGAGGTCCTGGTAGTCCTCGTACATGTCCACCTTGACCTTCTTCTCGCCCTTCTTGCCGTAGTACTCCTTCACGCGGCGGGCGAAACGGTCGCGCTTGATGTCATAGACGTCGCAGCCCGCGACGACGCGGACATCGTCCATGGACATGAAGCCCTGGAGCAGGTACATGGCCTGCTGGCCGAGGCCGATGAATCCGAGGTTGATCTTGTCCGTGGCGACCTTCTTGGCATTCCTGCCGGCAGGGGCGGCCGATTCCCTTGCCTGGAGGACACCGGTGGGCAGCATGAGCCCCGCGGCGCCGATAGCGGATGCTTTCAGGAAATCTCTTCGTTCCATGTTTCAGTGTTCAGTGTGTTTAGTTTCGTAAAGATAGCGAAAAAAATTCATTTTGTATCCTTCCGATACACCCGCAGCATCCGGACATCCTCGACCGGACGGTCATATTCGTCCGTCGCCACTTTCTGGATTTTCTCCAGGATGTCCATTCCGGAAACGACCTCGCCGAACACCGTATATTGGCCGTCCAGATGCGGGCTGCCGCCCACCTCCTTGTATGCCTGGCGCATTTCGGGGGTCAGTTTCACCTGCCCGCCCGTAGCGGCGTCCAGCCGGGCCTGGGCACGGTCCAGCTGCTCGTCGGTCATGGGCTGTCCCATCATGAAACAGAACTGGGAGGCGCAGGATTCCCGGTCGGGATTCGTGTCATCTCCTTCCCGGGCGGCATTGACGGTCCCTTTCTTGTGGAAAATGCCCTTGTCCAGGCGGAATTCCGCCGGAACCCGCCAGGAGGGTTCCCCATCGCCCAGGAGTTCCCCGGGTTTCGCATGTTTCGAGTTGGGATCGCCGCCCTGGATGACGAAGTTGTCGATCACCCGGTGGAAGAGCAGGCTGTCGAAGTAGTGCTCCTCCGCCAGTTTGATGAAATTGTCCCGGTGCAGGGGCGTTTCGTTGTACAGTTTGAACTCGACGTTCCCCATGGTCGTTTCCACGACCATCACGACCTCTTTTTCAGGTTTGGGGGCACAGGCGGCCATCAGGAGGGCGCCGGTGAGCAGGAAGAAGGAAATGGGTTTCATTTTCACAGGGTTTAGGGCAAAGATAACGCTTTTTAAGTTTCGCAAGTGATTTACGCCGCCAATTGTAGGGCCTCGAAGGCCCTTCGGACGGCATTGAGTTCTTTGTTATTGTTGTTAATGATA
>Ga0256407_10000528_pt1 | contig 90898 bp, 57 predicted proteins | sample RumenRJG_04DNA_FD_193489 | JGI IMG/M metagenome (GOLD analysis project Ga0256407, IMG submission 193489) | Bovine rumen microbial communities from Lethbridge, Alberta, Canada - RJG_04 | ecosystem: Host-associated > Mammals > Digestive system > Stomach > Rumen | place: Canada: Alberta... | reverse complement strand
TGGAGAAAACGAAGTAAACCGAGGCCTGCGTCGTATGAAGTTTAGGATCGTAAGGATGTTCAGAATCCGTCTTCGCAACGTTGGAAACTCGCGCGTCGCACGAAAAAACGATCGAATCGACGTCTCGAAAAGCAACGCGTTCTTCTGGCTCGAAATCACGCGTTAAGAGCAAATGAATCCACATCTCGTCCGCTTTTCGAGGCGCTCTATACTCGTTTTCCGTTCTTACGCCAAGTTTAAGCGTAACGACGCCTTGGTCGTCTTTCGAACGGGAAACAATCTGTCCGGGAGTCTCAGCCTTGGCGCTTTTGGCGTCCGCGACAATATCTGCGTCGACGACGTTATACCGAGAAGCATGAGCCGCAAGCCCCCAGACAGGCTTCTCTTTGACCGGCGTTTCGCCCAGAAACGGCAGCTTCAAATCGCCAAGGGAGATTGGATTTCGACAGTTGTCAACGACGTGGAATCCACGTTCAAAATTCGAATCGCTGAAAAGTTCCTTTGCTCGCCCTGATTCTTGCGCCAAGACGACGGCGTTCGCCGAGTCTATCGCGTTAACAAACGTCGCCAACGCTAAAAAACACAGCGTCGCTGCAATTCTATTGCTCATTCTCTCCCTCCAAAACGTGGCCGCAACTAGGTCAAATAGCATTCTTGATCTGCGCCTGACGTAAAATTGCCTCGAAAACCTCGCGTACGCGACGGCTCGGCAACGCGAAACTAATCCCCTGGTACTGACTGCCATAAATAGCCGTATTGATTCCGACTAGCTGACCTCGATCGTTTACAAGAGCCCCGCCGCTGTTGCCGGGATTAACCGCTGCGTCCGTCTGGAGGAATTCTTGGGTCACAACGCCTTGTTCATTTACGATAAAACGTTCTTTTGCGCTTACAATCCCCGCTGTTACCGTCTTAGCCAGACCGTAAGGATTGCCAAGAGCAAGCACGGGGTCGCCAACCTCTAACGCGTCGCTGTCGCCCCATTCGATCGGGGTTAAATTGTCGGCGTCAATTTTGAGCACCGCGACGTCAACCTCCTGATTAAAACCGACGACGGTTACAGGAGAAGAAACAGAACGTCCGTCGCTGAGCAAAATCTCAACGCCGTCTACAAGCCGTCCCTCGGGCGCAATGACATGACAATTCGTAATGATTAAACCAGAAGGGTCGACTATGACGCCCGATCCCTCGCCGAGGGAAATCGAAGTATCGCCAAAAAAACCGCGACTAAACATATTCGTCTTGATACCGACGACGCTCGGTCCAGCAAGTTTAACGACATATGGAATTCTCGCGCTGTCCGCCGATTCAGGATGTTCCGCGATAAATTGTTTCGCAACCTCATACTTGGCGCGTTCGACGCCCTTCTGCGTCGAGTACGCCCAACGTTCGGCAATCGTGGGAAGCGCAGCGACGACAGCTAGCAGAATGAGCGCGAGGACCCAATACTGAAACCGCGCAGCGCAGAATTCCCTGCGTTCCTCGTTCAAATCTCGACACGTTCCCGCACGCCCGCCAGGAGACGTCGCAAAGGTGTCGCCGGCGACGTCCTGATTCACGCTCGGCTCGTAACTGCTCGAATAATCGTTGTTTTCCATTTCGATACGCACTCGCTTTCATCCCCGCGAAATATCGTCTATTGACAACGCGGGACTAATCTTTTTTCTCGGCAGACGATTCGTCGTTCCCTTTCGTCCTCGATAAAACCAAAAGAACGTTGGTATTGACCGGGGGAATTCTCTCAGTATTCGCAACGTAACTCAGTTGAGAGTTGTCGTTTGAACTTTCAAACGGAACGTCCAGAACAGAACCTGGAAAGTTCGCCACGCCAAAAACTTCGCCAGAAACGTTCGCAAGATAATATTTCTTCCCATCTGGATCGACGCCAAAAAGACCTCCCGTAAAAACCCAGGACGAATCCATCGTTTTGCCCGAAATCTCGTCCTTTATCATCTCCTGTGCGCGAATTTGCCGGATTTCATTTGTCTTTTCGTCGCGCCAACGCACAGAAATCTCAATTTTATCTCCCGAAGGCGGGATAAATTCAGGGTCATATTTTGCGGGCGAACCCTGTTTAGCGCCGACGACTAAAAGAGCGGCATGGATCAAGTGCGGCGGGATATCAAGGGCGACGATCGATTCATGTTCCTTGCTGCCTGATCGGCAAGCGAAAAATTCCAACCACCCGTCGCGGAGACATATCGTTCCTCCGAGAACCACGCGCGTTCTGTCGATCGTCGCCCAAATCGGCGCCTTTCGATCGAGTTTTTTGAGCTTCTCCGGTTCGTCGAAAAGCGAAGTATAATCAAAATCGTTTTCTTTCTGAATCCCGGGCGTAACGTCGACGGAAGATTTCGTTTCAGGGGCCGTCGCCGTGTCGCCGTTCGACGAACGCGACGTCGGAGCGAGTTGCAAATCGGATAGTCCTGTTTCCACAGGGACGTCTTGCGACATGCAAAAAATCGACGTCGCAAAGAGCGCCGCCGTAACGCTCGCCGTTTCGACCAGCTTTCCAAAGTATCCCAGCGTCGTTCTTCTTTGCGCGCTCATCGATCTTTATCCTCCATCGTTCCATTCAGTAGTCGTCGTTCATGTCAGAACTTATGATCTCCAAAACGTCGACGACGCCGACCGCTAACTCGCCGGCGGAAACCTGCTCGTCAAAATCAAGCGCCTTGCTCGATAATCGCCGCAGATAACGCAAATATTCTTCGCGAACTGTTTGACAAAATGTGAAATCGCTGTTTGCCAGGAGTTTACGCCAAAAACGTCTAAGTTCCGTTTGAAACCCCGGTTTCATACGACAGACCCCCTTAACAAGCTCGTCCAATCGACGCAAAAGAACGTTCTTTTCAGGAAACCGGGCGCTTAACACGGCGAATGGCGAGAGAACAATCATGCCGTCGTCGGTAAAAGAGGAGTCCGTCCAGTCGTTGCTTGCCATACTTATGTCTTCGTCAGGAGTCGAGAGAGATCCGTCTTTTTGATCCTGATCTTTTAAAATACGATTCAATTGTTCTTTGAACGTGTCGGCGTTAAAGAGATCCTCCTCCAATGCGCTAGACGCTCTTTGGCGATTAGAAAAAGAATCTGAATCGTCTTGAGACACGTCCTTTCCTTGGAATGAATCATACTGTTCGTCGTCTTCGACGTGAGTTACTTGGATGGAATTTGGCGCGTCGTCGTCGGTAGTATCGACGTCCGTCAAAGCGGCGGCAATTTCGTCCCACTCGTCACGGTCTTGGTCTTCGCTATTCTTCCACTCTTCGCCGTCGCGCTTCCTCTCTATTTCAGTCCACGCGTCCGACGTTCCAAAGAGGTCGTCGTCGCCCGCTTTAGCATAGTCGAAGCCCTCGTCGTCTTCGAAATCAAGCTGAGACGATTTCAGTTCTCCAAGGTCGTCTGAATTGTCGACGTTTTTAAATCTGTCAAGAAGAGTCTGCCCAAGCGCGGCAATTTCGTCGCTCGGCGGCGTTCCGGTCCCTATATTAAAGATAGTTCCTCCCTCCCCAGAGTAGTAAGCGTCTTCAATTTTTTTACAAAGGTAGTCCGGAGCTCGAGCGCTTAAGACAGACTCGACAAAAACGCTCCAAGGATTGTTCAAGGCGTATATTCCCTCGTTATCGACGACGTTTTCAAGATCGAGATAGTATGTGCTTGTCTGCAACGTTGGGAGACGAAAACCACCACGACGGGGAGTGGTCACGCCCATGACTCTCGTCGAAATTTCGCGAAAGTACAGTCCGACGGCAAAATCCATATTGCCGCGCGCCTGTATCGGCAGGACGCTAAAAAGAGCCGAAATAAGGTTTAGAACCCTATATTGTGAGACAAAAAAGGTTTGGGTCTCCTCCAAAACAGACTGTGAAAGAAGCGCCAACGCTCTGAGTCCGACGTTAACAATCGTCTCTCTCAAAGAATCGACATTCACAAGTTCAACTTCTTGGTCGAAAGAAAAAGGCTGAAGAATCGTTCCAGGACGATACAAAGCAAATCGCGTCGTATTGAGCGACATTTGGTACAACGTCGCCGGGTCGGCGCCAACTGCCAGAAAAAGATCAAAGCTCAAAAAAAGGCATTCGAGATAATAGCGTCCCTCGCCGGACGCGCCGCTTCGGGGGGTTAGACGTCCAAGAAGAACGGATTCGCGAGAATAAAAAAAAGCAAAGAGATTGGAGGAATCGTAATGGCCGTCAAAAAGAGTTACGCGCGCCGCAAGATGCCTTGCAAACCGAATGCCGTCGTCGGCAACGCCCTCTGTCGCCTGCTCAAGGACGACGTCGTTGCCAGACGCTTTCAGCGTCACCGAAAAAACCGCTTGTTCCACCATAGGAGAAGGGTTTGTCATCTTTTCTTTCCTTAATTCAGCGTCGCTATTACCGAGGCTCGACTCACAAGGTCGACGATATTCATCCTGTTTCTACGTTTTCTAGGTCGGCGACAACCACATGACGCTCATAATTTTACCCGAAACGAAAAAAAATCATTAGGGGGGACGAATTCAGCAATCATTCGCCATGTCTGATTTTTTTGGGACGTCCTGTACAACTCTCAAACAGATTAAACTCCAAAATTTCAGCGACCTCGATTAAAGTCTCAAGATTGACAAAACCGATATTGGGTCTGCAGTGAGTCGGAACGGCTTCATTCAGGGAAACCGAAACTTTTCCTGTAAGAGACCCGACTCATACGACCGGACGACGTAGCTTGCACGTCGCGGAATTTGGGACGACTGTCCTTTTCCGTAACGTCGTAAACATCGTTCTTCCGCTTGCAACGAGACAGACGGATTATAGCGAAAAAAATTTCTTTCGTGATATTTCCGCTTTTTGTTGATGAAAGGAGGACGAAATGGTCGAAAAACAAATGTCAACCGAAATCATCCCCATGTTCCAGTGAAGAATCTTTCTTCAGGAACGCGCCAATCGGCGGGACGATTTGCGGCGACTGCGCGGAAGTCGTGTTCGACGGATGAAGGTTTGCCGGATACGACGCCAGAACGTCTGGTCTACCAGAATTTTTCGTTAGCCTCGAGACAACGCCGTTGAACGTCGGTTCGTTACGGAGAACACGCCTGCGTTCAGGGAAGGCTGGTTTCGGCCCCTTAAGGTTCGAAACATCGTTGGAACAAATTGCGTATTATTTAATCGGAGAGTCCGAAATGAAGGTTTTTACTACTGGTCAAGTCGCCAAGATTTGCAAGGTCGCGCCGCGCACCGTCAGCAAGTGGTTTGACACTGGTCGCCTTAAGGGATATCGCATCCCCGGTTCCCAGGATCGCCGCATTCCCCACGACTGTCTGGTCAAGTTCCTCAAAGATCACAATATGCCTTTGGGCGAACTCGAAGGCGAAACCAAAGCCAAAGTTCTTATCGTCGCTCAGGATCAGGTTCTCATTGACAACGTCCGTCGTGAACTTCCAGAAGAAAAGTCTTTCAGCGTCGCCGTAGCCTCTAGTGGTTTTGACGCTGGCATCCAAGCTGAAAGTCTCCATCCTGACTGCATCGTCGTTGATTTCTCGATCGGACGCGCCGAGTCGGTTCAGATTTGCCAAAATCTGCGTCGTAATCCAGACTTCAGCCAGATCGTTCTTATCGCGCTTCTTCCCGACGACGGCAGCGCGGCCAGCTTTGATCGTTCGTGCATCAACGAATCGTTCCGTAAACCGTTTGACGCCGCGCTTCTCGCCGAGCGGCTCCGTTCTCTCGTCGGCAAAAGGAAGGAACTCGTCTGATCGTCTTCGTCTACGCGCTGGAATCTAAAAGGATTGAAATTCCAAACGATTTTGCACTAGCCAGTGAAAAGTCGAGTTTCCGACGAAAACGAAAAATGTCAATAATTTGGAGGCTGGTCGTCCGGGTTCAACGCTCGGACGCCAGCCTCCCCTCGTTTTCAAGATTCCACGGGCGTAACGTCCGCTCTAGAATCGTCGCAGACGGTGTTCAACGTCGTTGTTGACAAGTTTTTCAGTCTTTCTCTCCAATTATTGACGTCGCTGACATGAGAGCTTGCGTTCAAAGAGTCTCACGCGCCTGCGTCGCGTTACAAGACGAAAACGACAGAATCGTCGGAAAAATCGAAAAAGGATTCCTTGTGCTCCTGGGCGTCGGAATTGAAGACGACGAGGACGACGCACGATATCTCGCAAAAAAAATTGCACAACTCCGCGTCTTTGACGACGGCGAGGGCAAAATGAACCTCGACATGTTAAAGGTCGGAGGGCGCGCGCTTGTGGTCAGTCAGTTCACGCTCTTCGCGGACTGTGTTAAAGGAAATCGACCGAGCTTTGTCGGAGCAGCGTCTCCAGATCGAGCCAAAAGACTCTATCGTTTCTTCATCAACGAACTCAATAGTCGCGACGTCCTAACAGAAGAAGGCGTCTTTCAGGCTAATATGAGCGTCTCCCTTGTCAACGACGGTCCCGTGACTATCTGGCTCGATTCTAAAGAACGAAAAAACGCGTAAAAAGCCCTATATCTTAGACTTCTCCAGACTTAATTGTCGTCCTAGAAAACAAAAGCCGAACAAAACGCAACTTTTGAGCGTTCTACGCGTCAAACGAGTGCGGAAAAGTTTCGGATCAAAAAACCGAAGTTTACAAGATGGAACCGTTGGGGTACAATGACCCAAGCGTGGTTCTGCCGGGGCGAAGAAGGCGCGCTATTCGTACGTCCACGCCATGCGCCGCTTTGGGCGACTGAATACGGATTGAAGTCCGTAAGGTCTCCCCGTTTTCAAGTAGCTAGGAGATACAAATGCGTTTTTCTAATCGTTTCTTCTTCAAGAAAACCTCGAGTAAGAACGCCGTACAATCCCCGGAACTAAAACGCGGACGCGTTTCGCGCTTTGAATCGCTAGAGTCGCGTGATCTTCTTTCACTTTCGCCCTCTTCAGCCGACTACAAAGCGCTCGTCTCCGCAAACTCTTTTGGCGACTCAAAAGAAAACGCAATCTGGGTCACGACAAACGCCGATACGGTCAGCGCCTCCGACGGAAAAATTTCGTTACGCGAGGCGCTTGACTACGCAGGTCAGTCGCTTGACGCCGGCGACGTTTCGACGATTATTCGCTTTTCTGTAGGCGGAACGTTCACGCTCTCTGCCACACGCCAATCCCTAAAAGCGTCAAAGAGCGTCTCCATCGACGCTAGCGACGTAGGCGGAATCGAGATTCAGGCGCAGAAAACGCTAGCGTTATATGTTTACGGCGGTTCGACGGCGACTCCGGTCAACGTCGTCGTCAATAACGTAACGTTTTCTGGGGGCGCGGCTTCGACAACGTCGGGATCGGCGAAAGGCGCGACAATTCAGGTCGCCGCTAACTGCAACCTTGCGCTCAACGGTTGCGTCGTCTCGGACAATACGTCTACATCTGCGTTAGGAGTTGGAGTCTATGTGACGTCCGGAGTACTGACGCTCAACGACGTCGTTTTTAGCAACAATACGTCGACAGGCGCGGAAAGCAAGGGAGGCGCTATTTACCTCGAGTCAGGTTCTCTCAAAGCGACTAACGTGGTCTTTTCCCAAAACGTAGCCGCCGAAGGTGGCGCCGTCTTTGTCAAGAGCGGAGAAATCGCGTTCGAGAACTGCTTCTTTGACGGCAACGTCGCCTCAACCGGCAATGGCGGCGCCGTCTCTACAAGTTCGACGTTCAATCTCGTCAACACGGCGTTCCGCAATAACAAAAGCGCTTCTTACGGCGGCGCTGTTTACGTTGACGGCGACGCCGAATCCACGCTTTCCGACGTTGTTTTCGTCGACAATACGGCGACACACGGCGGAGCCGTCGCACAAAACGGACAGTTCCTGCGCGTCTCAAACGCAAACTTTTCGCGAAACGTCGCCTCGGAAAACGGCGGGGCCGCGTTCGTTGCGCATAACGCCCTTATGCTCGCCGACGAATCTCTGTTCCTCAATAACTCAGCGAACGACGGCGGCGCCGTCTACGACGCAGGATCTTTTTATCTGACAGTCGGACGGCTCGAAGGCAACAAAGCGGAAAAGGACGGCGGAGCAATCAATTCGACGGGATATTTTGAGATACGAGACGTCGTGTTTCAGAACAACAACGCGACAAACGTCGGCGGTTCGATCCGCTTAGATGGAATCCAGCGCTCGTGGTTAATCCAAACGTCTGTTGATAATTCGAGCGCTTATGAAGGAGGCGGCGTTTACAATAACGGCTTTCTCACCCTTGTGGAATCCGTAGTCGCCGACAACGTTGCGACTGTTGGCGGCGGCGGTATTTCCAATCCTGGTTCAGTCCTAATTTCCTCGTCAGAAATTCGTAACAACGCCGTGACAGGAATCAACGCAGTCGGCGGAGGCGTCTTGAATTATGTCAACGCGACGCTCAACGCAAGCGATTCTTTGTTCGTCGGCAATACCGCTTCGTCAGGGTTAGGAGGGGCGATCGCAAACAACGGAACCGCTTCGTTTGAAGCGGTCGTCGCCTCTCAAAACGAGGCGGGACTCTTCGGAGGCGGCGTTTTCAATAGCGGGACGTTTTCGTCTCAGTATTCGACTTTCAACTCTAATAAAGCAAACGACGGCGGCGCTATTGCCGACGTATACGGAAGTTCTTCGAAATTCGTCGGTTCGACGCTCTGGGGTAACGTTGCGTCTAACAACGGCGGCGCGCTGTACACTTACGGAACTTCCGTTTTTCAAAGTTCGGTTGTCGCATATAACGTCGCGTCAAGCGCTGAAGTCGCCGCATACTACACTCCAGAAGAATCCATCTCCAAACCGTCGTTTGACTCCGCGACGACAGTCGACTCCAATTTCGCTGCAGCATCCGTTGCAACGCTTGATTCTATCGAAACAGTGGCTGTTCTGGACGCCAAGACAGGCGAGGCAATTGACGAGTCGTTCTTCTTCGGAGGCCTCCCTGTCGGCGGAAAAGTTCAAACGCGATCGTTCACATTAACGAATACGGGCGCGTCAGATTTACGTTTTTCTGATTTTGCAGAATTGGGCGACGCCGAGTCAACTGTTCTTTCCTACACGCTGTACAATCAAAACGGGGACGCGCTTGAACCAAACGTTAGTTTTGTCATGGGCGCAGGGGAAACTTTTACGCTCGAAATTCGCATTACGCCTAAAAGCGTCGGTTCCAAATTCTTTGAATTATCTTGGACGACAACAAACCTTAATAGCTCAGGAACCCCCGTTTCTGGAACTAAAAAGTCGTTTAAGTTTCAAGGATCTGCGGAAATCGCCAAAGTTGCGTCTTCGACGGTCAGCGTTGCGACAATAGACGATCTGGGCGACAACATCTCCGTCAGTACAGCCGGTTCTCTCTCCATTAATCTCTCTAAGATTCCTTCTTCGGACGCCATCCTCTATTTGGGGACTTCGTCTGACGTCGTCGAACTTTCGTCTGACGTTCTCCTTTTCACAACTTCGAATTACAATTCGCCTCAAACGATCGCAGTCTCCCTCGATTCGAGCAAACTTGCGGAATCAGGTTTTCCTGATGAAATAGTTATATATCCTCGACTTCTTGCAGCTGATCCTAATTATAGCGGCGCCGTGTTTGCCGAGATCACTTTCAAAGTCGCCGATTATGTCGTTTTCCAAGACGACTGCTACGTCAATCTCGACGCCTATGTGTCGGCAGGCGCCAATCGTTGGGATTTCGATGGAGACGGCGTTACCGACGCCATCTCTTACGGCGACGGCTACTTTGTCAATTCTTCCAGCGTCGAGGGCGACGTAATTACCCACCGACGAACACGAAATGGAACAACTACAACGACGACGTTCGACGTTGCTCGACTTTCCACGCCGCCAACAGCCGCCGCGGAGGTCGCAACGCTTGCTGCAGCGCCGGGTTTTGTTCGTGTTTCACTCCGCTCTGAACGCGACTCTGTCGCACGCTGGCGAGTGAATTGGGGCGACGGTTCTCCACTCTCAGTAATCGACGAACTCTCGACAGACGTATGCTTCGCACATTCATACGCATCTGACGGAACATACTCGATTTCTATTGAACTCGTTGATAAAAATGGCGTTGGATCGGGAATATGGACTTCTCTTCCACCACAAACAATTTCAGGAACAGCGTCTTCCGCGTTGCTTGACGACTTAACTGATTTTTCAGATGCAGTCGACGTCGACAGCGACGTTTTAGACGCTATATCTGGCGCAATCCTTGCCGAACAAGAACGTGCCAAGTTAGGAAACTAGTTCTCTCGCTTCGCCCCATAGATAGATAGATAGATAGATAGATAGATAGATAGATAGATAATCCCCGACGTTCATAGATAGAAAGAGCGTCGGGGATTGTCGTTAGGAAAAAACAAATCGTCTTTGGCGCTCAACGAGTGTTAAAACGTTCGGCGAGTGTTAAAACGTTCGGCAAATTCGAGAGTCGCTTTATACTTTGGGGAGTCGTCAGGCGTTTCGTCGGCATATTCAATCAGCCCCCAAGATCCCCATTTCGTCCATTTACCAACAGACGAAAAATGGCAAATAGTGGAGCCGCCTATTTTTTCCCATGCTTCGTAGTACTTTCGATAAATCTCTCCCATCCTTTGAGAACGGTTCGCGCCAATAAGAATAGCATTCAGTTCCTCCGAATCATTTGCGCCCCATAGACCGACAAGATGTTGTCCCGCCTCGTAGGAAATAAGACGTAAACCGTAACGATCCGCGACTTCCTTCTGCTTCTTCATCATCTCAATCGTTTCTGGAAGTATTTTGTTCTCAACCATATCGAGAACCCCGTCAATTCCTAGCGCGACAATCTTCTCCTTATCTTCATTTGGAACGCTTAAACCAATATAAGGCGCAATTGCAAGGGCGTCGGCATATCGCCATGCGTCTTCGAATTCAAGAATCTGTTCGCTAACAAAAGGCACGGCAGCTTGTGAGGGAAGAATTCGAATTAAACGCGCGTCGCCGTCAAAAACCTCCTCGAAAATTCTGAAAATTTCTATCGAACGATGCGAAACGTAGCGCCACGCCGCCTCCCAATCGGAACTTGATTCTTCAAGGGCGCGACCTTTTTCCGCAGCGCGGTGATTTTGTTCAAAAGAACCATTCCAGACTTCGTTGGAATACTCTAGGTAAATACGCTTAGAGAGACTCAACCCCGTTTTTAACGTCAAGGCAAGATTGCGAACAAAATCGTCGTCCGCTTGGTCGGGAACGCACAACCAAAGATCTGCGTCTGTATGCTCAATGAAGTCAATAATCACTTCATAAGGCAACCCGGCGCGTGAATAGGTCGCGTCGTCGGTTCTGGGGCGGTCAGACCACTTTTTAAGCTTCGATCCATTTGTCGCCTGCCAGTCCATCGTTCTAAAAACCTTCATCGAACGCCATCGATTTATGAAAGCAGGATTCCATATTCCGTATTCAGAACGTTCAGAATCAGTTCCAAAGCCCGGCATATAAACGTGAATGTCGCGAATGTAATCGTCGGGATTCGTCTCCATAACGCGTAGCCAAAAACCGCCCTTTTGGGAATCGACTTCAATTAGCGCGTAACCAGGTTTTTCGTCTATAAGTCTGGCGGATCCGAAGTCCAATCGCCCTTCGCCCTTATACACAACAGTATAAATTCCAGACGGATAGCGTCCTCCTTCTATCGTACACAATGGGACTTCGGCAAAACATCCTTTTTCGAGTCTTTTAACCCATCCTTTTTCGTCTATTTCAAGTTCAGGACCACGTCCCCATGATTCGCCTTGACGCTGACTTATCCATGCGCGTGTTTCTAAAAAAACATCGACGAAGGGCAACTCGGTGTTCCAGTCGCAAATACCAGCCAAGTTTAAACCCAGAGTAGGACCGTCGCCAAGTTTGGCGGCAGTCTGCGCCGCTTTCGTCTTAACGTCAATTTCTTCCGAGAAGACACAAAGCGGCGTAGTAATTAACAGGAGCACGATAAAGAGACATGCCATGAAAATCGTGCTTTTGTTCCGTTTGTTCATGCGGTCAACCTCAACAAGGGGACTAGGCGATTCGTCAAAAATGAACTCGTCCGAATCGTATTAAAAACGAACGAATCATGCTAGAAACGAACCTGTCAAAGCGCGGCAGAAAAAGAACGTCAGCCTTCGGAATTATGTTTTGCTTTTAGCGTTTGGATCATCAGCGTATGACTCGAAACGTCGTATATATACGAATCTCCCTCAGGAAGTTTTGGCAGAACGATTTGATTCGCCTGAATAATCTTCTGCATAAATTCCTCGTGAGAATTTGGATACCGCCCTTCAGAGGCTTGAAAAAGGGATAGGGCTTGAGGAATTTGCATATCGAAGACGGTTTTCTCCTGAGCGAAAAAATAGGTAGAAACCGGAGTCGTCACAATCGACATAGGCTGTTCCGAAGTCACGCCATACTGTCCCTTCCCCGTCGCCCCTACGCCGGCTTTTTTAATTTCGTATTCGTCCTCTGCCGACTCGCGTTCAGCAGCAGCCTGCGCCGCTTGCTCCTCTTTCTCTCTTTGTTGAATCGCAATATCCTCGGAAACCTCCGGCGGCGGCACAGGCTCTGAACACCCGGTTACAAACAAAGCAAACGAGACAAACGTCAAGGCCAAAACAACAGTGTTTCGTCGCATAATCTATCTATCCTAGTAAAGTTTTCGATTAAAAACCTGTCGAAACTGAGTCGTTTGCGCTATTAACCCAATTTCCACGATTAAATTCATACAAAAAAACGCCGACGGAAACGCCTAGGTTCAATGAATCCACGTCGCTCCGCATCGGAATTTTGACACGTTTATCACAGAACTCGATTATCTCAGGCGTAAGACCAGTATATTCGTTGCCAAAAACGAACGCAACGTGCGGCGAGTCGGAGACGGACGAAGTTCCAAGGTCATAAGACGAAACCGCGCCGTCGTCTAAAACCGTCGCGTAAAAAACGACACGCCAACGTTCTCGCACACGATGAAGTTCCTCAAGAAGATTCTTCGCACGATAGATGGGCATTTGCAATACGCCGCCCATGGAGACGCGCAACGCACGCCGTGAAAAAGGATCGCAACAACGTTCGCCGAGGATGACAGCCTCTGCATCCAACGCAGCTGCGCTTCGAAAAACTAGCCCAAGGTTATCAGGCTTTGACGCGTCAGGCAACACAATCCAAGCCCGGCGCCTATAGGACGCTTCCTCGTAGAGCGAGTCTGACCTTCTCCGCTTCTCGCCTAAAAAATAGCTTTCAAATCCTGCCTCAACAGTTGGAAGCGCTTGTCGGCGTCCAATGGCCAATATACCGCGATTAAACTCGAAACCAACAAGCGTTTTAACGGCAATTTGCTCCTCGACAAAATAAACTGGAACGTCGTCCGGAACAAGCGCTAAGCAGTTTTCCAATCCATCCTTACGCGTTATTAAAACGGATTCGACGTCAAAAGAAGAACGCAGTAGTCGTTCAACTACCAACGCGCCTTCTGCAACAAAGAGAGATTCGCCACGAAGCGTTCGTTCTTTTAAATTCCGATAACCACGCAAACGTTCGTCGCTAAAATCGTCGACGGGAAATATCCGCGGTTCCATTTCAATCCCACCCTGGTTCCTCAATTCAAACAAACGCTTTCTCATTAGGCGTTTCGTATCCGCTCAAGGAACATGTTCATTATACTTTAAAGCGAGCTAAGTTTCAACTCTATCGCCTTTTTTAAGTCCTGATCGCCTTGTTCTATTAGTCCAATCGCGCGCTTAGCCGTCCCACGGATATGATACGCAAGGGCGTTAGTCGAGGAGTCGTTAAGTATCGAATCACACAAAACGATCGTCTCCTCATACATCTGACGGCGAAGCCATGTCGCAGCGCAATAAACACGCGTCTCTATGGATCGAGGATTTAAAAGATACGAAATTTCAAAATCAGCCAAAGAATCCTCTGTTCGTCCCAACATGAGGCGAGCAATTCCGCGAAGCGCGTAAGCCTGAGGCGCCAACGTCTCGTCGTCCGTCGCAATCAACAGATCACAACTTTTTTCAGCTTCGCAAAATCGTTGTGCGTCAATTTCAATCGCACATCTCGTTAACATGACCTCTAGCTTCGCTCCTCCAAAATCAACAAGACGATCAAGCGCCGCAAGCGCGTCGTCGTACCTCCTTGACTCACGATAAATTTGGACAAGTTCTTGCGAAATTCTCAACTGATCAGGCGCTAGACTTCTCGCTTTTTCGAGCGAAGCAAGCGCGTCGTCCAAATGACCGAGACGACGAAGAGCCACGCCTTTGGCGAACCAGAGTCTCGCGTCTCGCGGCGAAAGCTTTAAAGCGTGGTCAAAAGCGCCGATTGACTTCGAGTAATTGTCCGACTTCAAAAAATTCGTCGCAAGCCCTCCCCAAAAAAGCGGAAGTAGGTAACAACGAGTAAAAAGGACAAGGACCAACACAATGCAGATCGACAAACCAAAGGAATTCCCGATAACCGCAACGTCCATAGACGATACATTCAACACGTTGAAAACAAACATGTATGACTTCACTGCTGAAAAAATTCGTTCAATAAGGTTTGATCGAAACGCAGAAAATTACAATCTAGATAAAAGTTTACCCTTTGAATAGCCGTCTTAAAAGAGATATATCGTTTCTTTGGAAAAAGAACTCTGAATGGACCGCAAAAAGACGATTAGATAAAAGAGGAGCGTACGTCATTCGCTCCTTTCTTTCGACTGCCAATGAAAGTCAAACATTCTTACCGTTAGGGACGCTTTATGCCAATTACAGACCATCGCGAGTCAGAAATCGCGGAACTTAAAGAAAAAGTCGCTAAGTTAGAAAAGGCGTTAATTGATTCACAATCTCTTTGTGCCGTCGGCGAACTTGCAGGTACAACAGCGCATGAGTTCAACAATATCCTCACGTTAACCATCAATTATGCACGAATGGGATTGCGTCATTCCAACGCCGAAACACGCGATGAAATGTTCGACAAAATCCTGGAAGCATCCAATCGCGCCGCTAAAATCGTGAAAGTTGTTCTTGGACTTGCTAGAAACAGGAAACCGGGAAAAGAACCGACCAATTTAGAGGAACTTGTGGACGCCGTTCTTCTGCTTCTCGAACGGGAAATGACAAAATATAAAATATCGATCGAGAAAAGGTACGACGACGTGCCGCCTGTTCTCGCAAATGGCAACCAGATTCAACAAGCGCTGATCAATCTTCTTGTCAATGCGCGTCAAGCGACCCCAAACGGCGGAACCATTGTTGTGAAATTGCGACGTTGTGAAGACGACCCAAACTATGTAGAAGTCGTCGTTCGCGACCATGGAACGGGAATTCCTAAGGATAAACTGCCTCACATATTCGATATGTTCTATTCGACTAAAAAGGGTCCTGACGCTACGGGCAAGGGAGGGTCAGGTCTTGGACTATCAACCTGTAAACGCATTGTTGAAGATCATGCCGGTAAGATACGGGTAGAGAGCGCCATAGGGAAAGGAACGGCTTTTACAATTCGCCTTCCAATCGTTCCAAAAGAGGAAGAGATATGAGTTTGTTCCAACGTCTCATAATCAGGTTGAAGAAATATTGCCCTAAACAAAAAAGCTTTTTTTTGGAAAGAGTGGTTGGAAAACGTCAAGCAAGAGATTATACTTGACGGAGAATTCTTCGTTACTTGGCGTCTTGGGCAGGTCGCGAAAGATATTCCCTAAAAGCTTGGCCCCGTATTCGGGTTTGCGATTGTTCATCCGTTTGTGAAATCCTTGGGAATCACGATGTCAAAGTTCTTGTGCATTTTCTCGACGGCAATCTCAGCAATATTATTCCTCGTCTTTGTCCTCGACATTGTGGCTGGGGTTCCCTTCAAAAAAGCCAACTCAATGTTCGATATCATTTTCATCGTCGCTACTCTCGGAATTGCCGCGCTTAGCGTCCTGTGCCTTCTCAAGCAAAAATAGAACCCCCCGATCGAACTCAGAACTCGACGATGGGAAATCGATAATCGGCGTCGGAAAGAAAAAGAAGAAAAAGAGTTCCTCCAAAGGTAATGCGACCAGGAACCTGCCGCTGCGAGAAGAGTGACCGCTCGGGCGTACACCTGTACAAGCCGACTAACGGCGGCGACTCACGCTAATGTTGACCATCCGGGCAAAGAAGTTCGGAGGAACTCCGATCAGCATTGTACTCTTTTTTCTCCGACGGACAACAGGAGAAAAAATATTTAGTTGTTTTTTCTAAGCGTCTGCATTCCTTTGACGTCTTCATCCTCGTTTCAGGGCTTGGGGATTTTTTTTCCACGCCAATTCGCGTTGTTCTCGTTGCACCTCTTGGAAATTCTTTAAAAAGGGAATTATTTTTCTCACCCTATTGTAAATCTGGGTATAATGAAGGAAGATCTTGGAGTTGGCGTATTCTAGGCGACCTTTGCGGGCAGTCAAGAAACGTTTCTCGAAAAGATTCGCTCATTACGCCTTTATTGAAACAGAACTTGATATTAAAAAGTTGTACAAATGGCCGGCAATTCAAAATACGAACTTGTAAACACTGTAGTTACCTCAGTCGACTCGAGTTCGAACTCCGCGACAATCACGCAAAAAGTTGAACAAGATGTTGACCTCGCGGATCTCACGCGCCAGCTGATTATTCTTCAGTCCAAACAGAATGCGCTGTTACAAGAATTGGTTAATCAAATAAGCGCGTCCCAACGTCAGCGAAATATCGAATTGGCTCAGTGGCGACAGGCCAATCCTGTTCTTGCACGCTCTTGTAAAGTAGCGGCAGATCGTCTTGGTAAGATTCAGTCGGAGTTTCTGGCAAGTCTTTCTGCGGAAATTGACGACAGTTTTGAAGACCTTCAGGATAGCGAATATCTCCTAAATGAATTTTTCGATAAATACGGTCCAAGAATTGTCCATCTGAATACGTTGCTACAAACCCTCACGGTTTTAGGCAACGCGCCGGAATTACAAAACTCTGTTCCAAATTCCTGAAGTTAGAGAGTTAATTCGTATTTAACTTGTGCGCCGTATTTCAACGCGTCGCGTTCAGTTTTGGCGGGGTTCCTTTAATGCTCTTTTGAAGCTTAGGAACGTACGTCTCGGCGTCTCAGTTCAGGCAGGAGTCGCTTCAGATCGTCGATAACTTCTAAGTCAAAAGGGAGCTTTCCGTGAAAACCTCAGCGCCGCGTTCAAGCTGTTTGGCATTGTTTGCCGTCGTCGCTTTCGCAGTTCATTTCTCTGGAATCCTTCAAACGCTTTTGTTTGCTCAGGATAGCGATGTTCGTAATCTTCCCGTTGCTAAACTTGTTAAGATTAACGACGGCGATCTTCGCATATTCTTAAATTCAGACTTTTTTGCCGAATATCGAGCAGACTGGAAAGGAACCCCAATTATATGGCCAATTTGCGGCCCCAATAAGTGTCTTGTGACTCGTGCGTGGCCGATGATCGACGACATCGACGTCGAGAATGAAAAAGACGTCGTCATGCAAACGATTTACAAAAACGCCGTCATTTCAGAACGGAATGGAGTTAAAGACCATCCTCATCATCGTTCCCTCTGGTTTAACCACGGAGCGGTCAACAACGGCGACTTCTGGGGAGGAACTCCGTGCGTAATCCGCCAAACCAAACTGATTTCAGCTGATGAAGGTGATTCCGTCGTTAAAATAGTCGTCGAAAACAATTGGTTTCATGAAAAGCTCGATCGTGATATCTGTCGCGACGTTCGTGAGATCGTTTTCGGATCCTGCAAAACCCTTCCCAACACGCGTTTTATCGATTTTTCTATTCAGATTTTCGCTCTTGAAGACAACGTTATCTTTGGCGACACAAAAGAAGGGACTTTTGGTATTCGCGTTCCTTCCCCTACCGCATTGACGTCAAAAAAGATTACTCCTCAATGGGGTGGAACAATCCTAGACGATCTCGGCAACAGGGACGCCGACACTTGGGGCAAAAAAGCGAACTGGGTAAATTACGTTGGTCCCGTAGAAAAATTTCTAGAGGGCGACGCGCTGGAAAATGAATACCATAAGGGAGCGAAGGCAGGCGATTTCCCTCTCGACAAGATGGGAATTGCCGTCTTGAACGGTCCGAACTCTCTGGGTACGATTCCATGGCGCCACGTTCGTGATTATGGACTATTTGCCAGTAATCCTTTCGGTTGGCATGATTTTGAACCCCAAACTCTTGGAGCAAACGGAGCAAGAAAGCTTAACAAAGGTGAAAAAATGACCTTTGCCTTCAGAGTTATAATTCATGACGGAAACCTTACCGCCGAACAACTCGACCGTGCCTATAAAGATTATCGTTCTGACAAATGATTTTTTTGTCATTCGCCCAAGGAGTGGAATGCAGGATATTGACGTTCCTTCGGGGCGATTAGGCTTCATTCGTTTTGTCATCGCCGAGGTAATCACGCTACTGTTATGTCAACGAAAGTTAAGTCATGACAACGGAGCCCCAGACGTTTAACGTAATGTGCCCATATTGCAGGGCTTCCTACAGCGTTCCGATAGAATTGTTGGGGAAAAAAGGGCGCTGTAGCAATTGTAAGAGTTCTATTGTTTTAAAAAAACAGGACCCTGACGACAGTTTGCTCCGTATTGACGTAGCGCCCCCGGCTCTTGCTGATTCTGAGACGGCAGAACAAAATTTTGCGCCTGACTCTGCCGATAGTGATTCGCAACTTCTCAACCTTACAACGCACTCCTCATTGCCTGGCGCGTCCTCGTCCTTTTATCCTTTTTCGACTGGAGCCGCGTCTGCCAAGATGGAAGAAACTACTTCCGCCCTGAAGGCAAGCTCAGGTCTCTCGTTTGGAGGAGAATTTAACGAGAATATAGTAAACGACTATGAGGGGAAATTTCCCGATCCCCCAAAAGGGGTCTGGCAAGCTGGGGAGATTCTTCTAAACGGGCTATGCCAAGTCTTACCACTTGCGCCTGACAAGCTTTTTGCCGAAGGTGGCGTTGGCGTCGTTCAACGTGTCCGGCGTCGTGACTGGAACGTTGATCTAATTGTTAAAAGTCCCAAGCCAGGCGTAGTCGTCACCGAAAGCGGTAAAGAAAGCTTTGAACGCGAATGCCAGACGTGGATAGAACTCGGTCTTCACGCAAACATTGTCTCATGTTATTTTGTTCGCCGAATTGACGGTATTCCACGCCTTTTCGCCGAATATGCGCCAGATGGAACGCTTCGGGATTGGATAGCGGATAAACGTATTTATACGGGTTCTCCTAAAGAGTCTCTCGCCCGCTTAATTGATATCTCTATTCAATTTGCGTGGGGATTGGAACATGCTCATAGTCAAGGGCTTCTACATCTTGACGTCAAGCCTGGAAACGTGATGACTTCTGGGTCGACAATCAAAGTCACTGACTTCGGGCTCTCTAAATTTGCCACTGAGATGAACGAAAAAGGCGATCCCGCCTCTAACTTCTGCGAGGGCATGACCCCTTCATACTGTTCTCCTGAACAGTATGAAGCGTTCCAAATATATCGTAAACGTCGTGAAGAGGGCGCTGCCTCTACTGATAAAATCACGACGCTTCCAATGACGAAGCAATCAGATATCTGGTCTTGGGCAATTTCAATACTTACCATGTTTCATGGGCGTTCTCCGTGTAAAATGGGGGGGCAGACTGCGGCCGAAGTATTTGAAGTCTTTCTTAAATCACAAGATTCCAGTCCACGTCCTACCATGCCTCATGATATGGTGGAACTCATGCGTTGGTGCTTTAAAAAGAACCCCAGCGACCGTCCAGAATCAATGCAATTCGTTGCCGATAGGCTTGTCGATATTTATGAGGATGCTATCGGAAGCAAATACCCGCGCCGTCAACCTCAAAACGCGGCGTTGTCAGGGGAAAGTCTTTCCAACAAAGCGATATCCTTGCTTGATTTAGGAAAATCGTCAGAAGCTCTTAAATTACTTGCCGAGGCGTCTGAGGTAGAGCCAGATCACCCGTTAATCACATTCAATAATTCGCTTGCACTCTGGCGTTCCGGTCACATCCTCGATACGCAAGCCGTGGAACGCTTCGCGGAGCTAGAACAGAACAGATCTTTTGATCCCGCTTCGTTTTATGTTTCGGGTCTTACTCAAATTGAGAGAGGAAATATCAAATCGGCGATCAGTTCGTTCGAACGTGTCTTAGAACTCGACGCCAAAAGGGTCGACGTACAAGGACTTCTTTCTCAGCTCGAAAGACTCAAACCTCTCGATTCGCAGTGTCTAACGCAGTATGTTCTAAAGAAGCCCAGCGAGAATGCGGCTCCAAGTCTTTTTATCGCTGAAAACGGCGAGTTTTTACTGGTCGAATTGACAGATAGACAATTTGCAGTCCTCGACGCGCTTACCGGTCAAACAGCGGTAAAATTCCAACCGCTTAACATTGACGTGGAACAAACGTCTAGAACCGTTGTAAGCGAAGACTATCGCTGGAATCTTACGATAAAAAACAGCGATTTCATTGTTATTGAATCAGCGACTGTCGCCCATGGTCAAACACAACGCATTAAGATTCGTTTCAGAAAAGTTGATTGGGACGCGCGCGTCGAACGTATCGCCAAAATATCGACTCGAGACGCCTCTCGTAGATCAACCGAATCTTTGATGCGTTTTATTCCCGAAAAAGGCGGAGTCGCCGTTCTTTTGAACGATAGAGTCAAGCGCAGAATAATCGACCCTAATCAAACGATTACTGCATTTGCAATCACGCCCGATGGAAAATGGATTGCAACAGGCAACGACGTTTCGGAAATCCGAATCTGGAATGTCGAACAGCAACGTTGCGTCCGTACCTTTGTCGGCTTGGGAGGCGCAGTGGAGGCCATTTGGTTCGATCCTCATAAGCGTCACGTCGTGGCTTTGAGCAAGGGCCTATGTCTTCAGTTTTTTAACGTGCAACTGTTATGCGTTTTTCCGGAAAAAATTCATGCGCCTCATCAACTGTGCCAAATTAATTCGTCAGAAGAACTCCTAAAACGGCAAACACAGCTCGAGGAGGCGTTAAATCGGGCGAAGTCTTGCGACACAGAAGGCGACGTCGCAGGGGTCGTCGACGCGTTTCATAATATTCAAAATATTGAGGGTTGGGAAACCACAAGACCGATTTTCGAACGCCTTTTAGAACGTAAAGCGGCGCGAGCAACGATAACGGGCGTCGCCCCGTCTGCTCAACTGGACGCGCACGAAGGCGTCGTATCGGCGCTGGCAGTCTCCTGGAACGGCTCGTTCCTCGCGTCTGCTGGTAAAGACGCCGCTATCCGCGTATGGTCGCATCGTTCTGGCAAGACAAACGCCAACCAATTGACTCAAGCGCTTAGTCTTGACTCCCACTATGATTGGATTCGAACAATCACGCTTTCGCCCAACAATCGCTTTTTGGCTTCGGCAGGTTGGGATCAGAAAGTTTATCTATGGGATCTTGCGTCAGGTAAAAAACTTCGTTCAATACCAAACTCTGTCAAAAGCCCCACTCGTTTATCGTTCGCTCCGGACGGAAGGACGCTCGCCCTTGGAACCGCAAGCGGCGTAGTCATGCTGTATGACTTTGCAACTGGAAAAACGCTCCTTCGTCTTGACGTGGGCGTCGGTGAAGTTCACTCGTTAGCCTTCAGTCGGGACGGACGATTCTTTATCACGTCGACAGACGACGGCGTCCGCTTCTGGAATGGTCGTAATCAATTGCCTTTTAAGGAAATTAAAACCCTACCTGCTCCTGTCTTATCGTTTGATTTTTCGATTGAAAGAAATCTACTAGCGGCGGGTTGCGCCAACGGAAAAATTATTCTCATAAATCTCACAAACGGCGCGCAAACGTATCTTTCAGGGCACTTAGGCGAAGTTGGCGAGGTTAAACTCTTTCCGGACTCGAAATGGCTCGTGTCAACAGGTAAAGATAAGACGCTCCGGATATGGGACGTTGTCAACCAATCTGAAGCGCACAAAATATCAAGTCTTTATGGAGAGATCGTCGCAATCGCTCTTGATTTCCCCGGTCTCACCCTTTTTACAGGATCAGAAAAAGGAGTCGTGCGCAAGTGGAATATACAATGGGATTACAAAGTCCCCGTTCCAGAAAACCATTGTATCGAAAGCGAGCGTCTTATCGCCGCGCTTGCCGCTCGCTATGTGCTTGCACAACGTTACGCTGAGAGTTCCACGCCAGAAAACTATTACGGCGCAACCGCTCCGCCGCTTACGACTCGATACAATCAGACGCCGTTAAGCGACGGGATCGTCCAAAAAGTTTACGCGGAAGCTCAGTACCGAGGTCTCGTTGGAATTCCATACGAGAAAGTACGGAATATCTTGGAATCTCTTTGGAAAGACTGCTCAGAATTTCCCGTCATATAGGAAACGTTGTCTCCTGATCTGACGTCTATGGCGTTCGTCACGAAGTGACGCCAAGTGCGCTTGCTTCATATTAAGTCGCTGTATTGTCCGCAAATTGCGTCGATAACGTCGCGTTGAATTTCACGAATCGACAGCGTTGGAGAAGGAACCCCTTCGAAGACGCCTATTTTCCTCTCATACCAAGATACGTCTAGCCAGCGATTCATTTTCCAGCCGGTCTTACGGAAAACGCTAAAAAGTTTAAAACCGTTTCGTTCGTGAAATCGACAACTGTCTATGTTCTCCGAAACGATAATCGCATAAAGGTTTCTGTATTCTAATAGCTTTAGGATGTCGACAAGGGCTCGGTAAAGAGCACGACCGATTCCTTTACCTTGCTGGTTTGACGCAAGATAGATTGTCGTCTCGGCGTCCCAATCATAAGCTTTACGGACGAAACATTTATGAGCATACGCATATCCGAGAATTGCTCCGTCCCTTTCATAAACAAGATAGGGGAAGTCGCGTGAAATATCCCGAATACGCTCACGAAATTCAGCGACGTCCGGCGCTACGGTCTCAAATGAAACAACCGTATTCTCAACGTAATAGGCGTAAATGGCCTGCAACGCAGAGGCGTCGTCAGGAGAGGCCAAGCGAATGATTCCTGCTGGATGAGACGGTTCCATTTCATCCTACTCGTTAATTGTTACTTAAGTGAGAAAGGCGACTACAGAACAGACGAAACCATTTGTCTTCTTGACTCTAAACCAGCAGTATTAATTGCTGAGACGGAGTATGAACACTCGGAATCCCTGTCGTAATCAGGTATTTGGAATTTCATCTCAGGAAGTGAGAAATCAGGCGTGTCGCTATATGTCAACCCTTGAAAAACGGGACGTGAGTTGACGACATGCGCGGTGGGAATCTGAACAATCTCGACTCCGTCGCGATAGATTGCAAACGTTTTTAAGCCGCTCTCCAAATCAGCACGACATTTCCAGGATAAAACGCCATCGCTTAAAGATAACTGTACGTCTGTCGGCGACGGCGGCGGCGTCGTATCGTCAAAAGAAGCGTCAAGCGAATATCGCCGCCATACGTCAACATACTCTAGATTCGGGAACCACAATCCGTCCCTTAAAAACTCTCGTCGTTCTGTCGCGTCGTAATTACATCCCGGATTCTCGGGGTTCTTCACGACGTTCTCTGCGGAAATTTCTTTATCCGTAATCTCGCTAATCGGGAGCGTGAAGCCATTTGGCGCAGGAAGAAGTTCCACTCCTTCCGAAGGAAGCCGCGCCGTTAACATGTCGTCAAAAAACCGAATTGCAGGATAACGGGAAGAACCCGTCTCATGGTGAGTTAAAGGATCGATCAACAAACCTATCTTTGGGTTTCTGGCTTTTATTTTACGGTAATAATTCCAACAAGATTCCCAAACAAAAGGAATATCATACTCTCGTGCGCCTATATTGAGAAAGATTGGCGTATTCAGAAAATCGGAATCCATCGGCAACTCGTCGGCCGTTTTGACAACTGTGTCAGGACAGCCGCTACGAAGCCACGCAGCGACAACTCGACGCGGATAAAGCTGCGTCATGCATCCAACCCATTGACCTCCTCCAGAATGTCCCCAAAGCGCCCATGGAACGGTTTTAAGCTCGTCATGCCCGGTGTATTCGGCAAAATATTCTAATGCGTCAAAGAAACTCTTCGCGGAACCGTTTCGAGGATCACACCACTGTTCGCATGGACGGTTATCTTGCCTGAAAGAGGAAGCAATAAGCGCACAATCATGCGCTCTTGCCAGTTCCTGCCAATGAAGATCATAAACGCAAGTTCTTCCACTATCGCATGATCCCTCGCCGCAACCATGTTGATGAACAACAACTCCCTTCAGTTTCGCAACGTCTTCAGGAATCCAAATCCGCCATTCCGCAGGCATTGACAGTTCGCCCGGCAACGGATTCTCAGGGGCGGGAAATACTTTCTCAAAATATCCGCTGTCAGCAGCGAACACGCGCGCCATAGACACTGTCAAAAGAAAAACGACTTGGAAATTCACACAAAATAATCTGATCATTTAGTTCACCTTGCATTACGATCCAAAAAATCGCCTATCTCTCGTCTAAAAGTCTCCAATTCGTCCGGGGAAAGCTCATTATAAAAAATAGCGCCGGCGTCTTCGGAATTCCTTTTCAAGGAGCGTGAATCGTCAAGATTTAACCGTTTACGAACAGCGAGAGCAATTTCGTTTCGGGAACGACTCGTTACTCGTTTGAGAAGCGTCAAATACTCAATAAGTTGCTCGCCTGAACGATAGGCTTTAAGTCGAAGAGAAGCGACGACGCTGTCGTTACTCTCTTTTGTCGCAGGGTAGAAGAGAGCGAGTTCGTCTTCATTTCGCCACGAGTCTTTGGTTCCTATCGTCTGCCACGGCACAATTCCGTCTGCGCCGCGTGTCCAAGCGTCTAGCGACCAAAATATCGGTTGATATGCGCTTTCAGAAGGCGGCGCCGTCGTCCCATAGGTATAGACTAGGCGTCGATCCTGACCTTCGCTCCGACGTCTAACCATCGGGTTGTACATAGCAAAAACGTCGCCTCCAACCACGTAGACGTCAAGCAATGATTCGAGAGAATTACGTTCCCACTGAGGACGGGAAATATCGGCGCGATAGAGAATTTTACCCTGAAGCGCTCGATTGTCGGAAACGCTGGATTTCAGAATCTGTCCAAAAAATTCAAGCGCGGCAAAATCGCGATAACTCGCAGGTTCGTCTAGAAGCCAAGGGGAACTGGCGCGAAACCAACCGTCTTTTTTATAATCGTTCTTATTGTTGAGGAAGAATAGAAAGCGCGTTTTCGTCCACCCTTTTTCGTTGATTTTCTCCGCGAACGCACGGCATCCTGCGCTCAATCCCGAACAGTATTCCTCCGTAAACGCAGATTCGTCCGGCCATGTAAAGTCTCCGGCAAACCCCTTAAAAACGTCGCTTGGAAAATTTTCGAAAAGCGGCAAATAGAAAGCCTCAATCGGGGTCGGCCCACGAGGAAGGTCGGCAAAAGCAGAACCGTCGAAATATTTTCCGAAACGATCAACCCATTCCTTCCAATCAAACGTCTGCGACAACGCGTCCCATTTCGGCGCAAGACCGTCGCCAACCGTTCCACGATGAGAATATGGCACGCGGTTGACATACGTCCGGTGAAGGTGAGCAAGTCGATAATAATCTAACTCATTCGTTGGAAGCGAGTAGCAATTCATCTCCGGCAAAAAAGACAATTCGTCTGGGATCGTAAAGTTCCAGATTCTAAGTCTCAAATTTAACGTAAGAATCTGATTATCATCCCCAATAATTCGTACACGTCCAGAAATCGCTCCGGCGTCGACGTCCTTGGGTACGTAAATTTCGCATAAAACAGAATCAACACCGTCGCGAAGAGACACGTTGTTCGAGTCGACGTTCATAGGAATCGCCGGATCTACCACAGAACCTTTTGACGTCCCGACCCGTGACAGACGATAAAAATCAATCGAGGGACAACTTTTAGAATCAGTTTCCCAATCTACGTCGAAATTAACGTTCCGAGCCTTGCCATTGAAGACAATCTGAAAACCTACAAACTCCCCGCGCGCGGATGCAAGATTTATCATCTTGGATCGGGCATTCCAAATGGCGTTCGAAAGAAGATAGTCGGCAGAGTCGTTTGGTAACAATTTGCCGTCAATAAACTTATCAAACTCATGAACAACTGAAACCAGAGAAGTTCCCAATGTCGGCAACTTCTCCGCATTCATAACGACGTCGGCCTTTTTAGTTCCTACGCTTTTGGCGACAATCGTATCCCAAGGTTCAAAAGATCGCGACGACGAATCGAACTTCAATGGAACGGACTTACTCTTACGTCCCATAAAATCCACGGCCGAAATCTCAACAATATGACGGCTAGACTGAAGTCCGTCGAACAGAATTGTAAATGACTGATCTTCTTTCGGAGTCGTCGAAACAGAACCGATAGAAGGCGCCGGAATCAAAGTCCGAGAAATCTCTTTTCCGTCCAAAACAACGCAAAAGCCAATAATCCTATCAGTAACGCAATTCGGTTGTAGCCAAGAAATGATAGCAGCGCCTGCAGGCAACTGTTCGTTTGAACATTTGAGGTTTTCGGGAACGTCCGGTTCCAATCCAGCGTTCAAAGAAACGGGATCTTCAAATTCGACTTCAAGAAACGGCTCTGAAGCGCGATTCTGATCATGGGAATAAACAAAGCGATTTGGGAAAAGACGAATCGAGGTTTCCTCGCCTTTTCGGACGACCTCTGTCCCAGTATCGTCAAAGAGAACGAAACCATAAGAGAGTCCTGCAACGCGTGCCGCAACTATTTCAGGAAGAACGTCGATCGTCTGCCAACCGTCGACAGGGGCCGACGCGTCGGCATTACTCCAAAAGGACCCGCCTTCTCCGAAAATGACAGACGTTATGTCAGAATAACCTGTTCCTGTCGAGTCTTTTTGAGGAGCGATCCATGGAACGTCGGGATTAGCTTGCCATCGGAAAGACGACGCTCCCTTTTCCTTTTCATAACTCGTTCCAGAGCCTTCGTTCCATGGAGATGAAATAGTGCTGACGCCAACACGATACAATCGTTCGTTCGATGCAAGCTTAAGATGAAGCGTCGCTTTCTTAATCTCTTTTCTCACAAGAGGCGTCACGTCAAAGTCAACGATGGAAAATTCTTGATACCCCTTAAGTTTAAGTTTTGGCGCTCCGCCGTTATTTCCCTCCGTCTCGCCATTTGCGGAAGAAATCCATAGATCGCGAGTCACGGGTAACTGAATCGTTTCAGAACGACATGGCGACTTCGCCATCCAAACGAAAAGAAAGGAAATGAGAAAAAGAATTATCTTAATTCTGCGCGTCATCATTCAGTATTCCTAATAGTCTTTACAAAAGACAAAGCAAAAGCTCGACGTGACGATTGAAATCGATTATATTAAACGGCGCTATACGCCCCCTCGGTCGATCGTCCGTCAGAAACGTTAAAACAAACCTTTTGACAATCTTCCTCTATGAACATTATATTTCATTTCAAGGGTTATTCAATGCGCAACGTATTGCTCCGCTTTCTTTTGACCATATCAGGAATCGTCGTGTTCCTGGGAGATTTTGACAGAACTCATGCATCCGAACCGGGTGAAGTTACTGGTTACTATGTGTTTTGCTATTTCATGAACAATGGACAAGACGGCGTCCACTACGCAGTCAGTCGCGACGGTTATATCTGGAAAGCTCTTAACGAGGGTAAAGCGATACTCGCTCCTCCCGTCGGCAAAAAAACAAAATTGACTCGCGATCCCAGTATAACTCGGGGACCCGACGGCGTTTTTCGTCTCGTTTGGACAGTGTCTTGGGACGGGCGTTCATTCGGATACGCTTGCAGTAAGGATCTGATTACTTGGCAAGACGCTCAACCGGTTCCTTCCCTACCAGACGAGCCAACAACACGCAACACTTGGGCTCCTGAGATTTTCTATGACGACGATTCGGAACAGTTTTACATTATCTGGTCGTCGACAATTCCGGGTAAATTCTCGCCTGCCGACGATGGAACAAGTGAAGACAGGTATGACCACCGCGTTTACTTTACTACTACTAAAGACTTCAAAACATTTACCCCGTCAAAACTATATTTTGATCCAGGACATAATGTAATCGACGCTTTTCTCGCCAAAAAAGACGGAGTATACCACTTGTTTTATAAAGACGAAACGTTACGACCAGAAAGGAAAATTATTTTAGAAGCAACGGCGGAAAACATCGAAGGCCCCTTCACTGAGGGAAGAGTTATTTCTGCTCAAAGTTGGGTGGAAGGCCCCAGCGCCCTTTTAATCGGCTCAGACTGGATCGTCTACTACGACTGCTATCGCGACGGCAAATATGGCGCGGTAAGATCCCGTAACGGAGGAAACTGGGAAGACGTCGCCAATCTTATTTCTTTCCCCAAAGGAACACGTCATGGCACGGCGTTCGAAGTCGATCAGGATATTTACGATAATCTCGTAAAACAATTTGGCGTCGCCGAATGATTCCGTTTAAAAACACAAACAAAAGGGGCTGCGCTTTAGATGGTTCGCCACGCGACGTCTAAAAGCGTAGCCCTTTTGGTTTACGAAAGAAACAGATATTGTGACGACGTCAAAGTCCGTTCTCTTCAACAATTAAGAGAACGTTATAAAAGACGGATTTCTGGCTAAGAAGCCCCGAAACACTCTCTAACACGCCATTTGGCTCGTTTTTCTTCAAAGGTGGAGCAAGGGGTACAAGTCCTAAATCGATAATTGCGCCTTTTGAGCGCGGGATTGAGAATTTTCCTCGGAAATCGCAAGAAACAATTGAAGGTTTTTCAACGTTTAATTGTTGCCGTGGCGAAGTTGCGGTAGGAACTCGCATGCTGAACATTTTTGTCTTTTCAACGACAGTCGAGCGATAACGGAAGGTCAGTTCAAGCGTTTCACCGGTTGTGGAAAGGAGCGGAGTCGTCTCAATTCGAAACCCTTCGTCAACGGAAGAAACGTCAGTCGAGTAGCCAGAGGAAACGCTAGAATCAATCCTATAATCGCGATTGAATTCTCTACGAGGTTGCGCGGCGGCCCAACCATAAGTTTCCCCGTTAGGTACGACGTTTTTCCCTTCGTTTAGTAAAAGATATTCAGGTCTTTTGACCAAATCGGCGTCGATCCGAGCAACGTCAGAACGCTCTGCCTGCCATCCTTGAACATCGGCGCCATTGCCGATAATCGTCGTATTCAGAGGAGAGAGATACTGTGATACACGCGAACGCCAATCAGGCGACGGTAACGCCACAATTTTGACGGAGAAATTAACGTTTTTCTTATCCGGGTCAATAAAACGATCGACAACGTTGGAGACGTAGCGTTGAACGCTAGAGCTATGATACACATAGAGTCTGTCACGCGACGCATTTAAAATCGAAAAAGGTTCTTTACGCCAAAACCCCTCGCCGGAATCAAAAAGAATCCAGTCGACAATCGAGTCTTGGGGACTGGAGACATTCGGGAAGCGATCGGTGTACGGGGCGATATCATACACAACCCAAAACTGACCGTCGTCGTCAGGGAGCTTTGAGAGTTCTAACGAATAACGAGTAGTCGTCGGACCGACAAATGTTCGAGGGTCGGAGCCGTCGTCGACAGACGACGTCGAGGCCGAATCTTTGTTTTCGACGTCGGCCTCCTGCCATGTCGCGCCCTTATTGTCAGAGACAAATTCGGTATTAACTATTCCATTCCACGAACTTTCCTGACCAATCGCAAATTTTGTCAGTCCTCCGACAATAGCCATTATAAACGCGACGATAGTAAACGTATGAAGAACACTTAATTTTAAGTCGTTGAATAATAATCGTGAATAGAGAAGATTCATAACATAATCCCTCGTTGTCTGCCGTTTAAATAACCGACAGTAGATCGTTTCCCAATCAAAGGGTTCTCGCTTTAGAGCCCTTGGATCAACCATCGTTAGAACGACAAGGATTCATTAAGACATTAATCCACGTCACGCCAACCTTCGTCGATTGTAGAGGTTAATAAAATAACACGCCTTTAACAAGACAAACTGAAGGCCCATGCCATTTTGAATGAGAAACTTTCACAAGAATTTGGGTTCACGAGATAATACGTTTCCGAAAAATCCGTTCGCAACGTAACGATCCTACAGAAACGGCTACAATTTCTGAGAAAAACGATTGGGGGCAACAGGGGATTCCGGCCCATGTCGTCGCCAGTTGGATAGGCCATTCAGTAAAGGTACAGGAGGCGCATTACCTTCGCGTGTTACCCGGGTATTTCCAGCGCGTAACGGGCTAACACTACAAATTTCACTACAGATTTTTGAATTTCCAAATTTGTCGTGTTTTTTGTAGTGAAATCCGGCCAGAAAACGACGGAAAACATAGGAAAACACGACCATTGTTAAAAACGCGCTGATACCGTAAAAACACAGAAAACACGCGTAAAAAAAGGGTCTCAACCGAGATTTACGATTGAGACCCAGTAGGGTCGGGAGGATTCGAACCACCAACCAAGGGATTATGAGTCCCCTGCTCTAACCGTTGAGCTACGACCCCAACGCTCGGCTTTATTCTACCACGTCCTTAAATTACTGCAAGCGGAGAATCTTTCTGAATTCTCCCTATAGATTCGGGAATCAATAGAGTCTATCGCTAGGCAAAGACAAGGGTTCAGGCCCAAGGGAGGCAAGACGGAAACGACGATGTGGACGGGCGGCAAAGTAAGATTCAATATCCCAAGTCGTCAAATTGTCATACATGGCGATTTTTTCTTCGAGAGAAGGAACACGGTTTAAACGTCGCCAGTCGCCTATCATCGCATCAGCTCTTTGCCTTGTCGATTCACGCTGCATCACAAGATCGCTCTTGGCGCCAATTTTCATACGTGCAAGTTCACTCTCGGCAACTGGCGCTTCGCTCAAACGATCTATTTCGTGAACGATTACATCAAGAGCTTGAGGCGCTTTTTCTGAAGAAGAACCGCAATAACAAATAACACGCCCATACGATTCCGCCGTAGTAATAGAGGCGTTTACGGAATAGCACAATCCTCTCTTTTCACGAACCTCCGTAAAAAGTCTTGAACTCATACCGCCGCTAAGCACGTCGATCCCGCCGGCTAATCGTCTATAATCAGGATGTCCAAAAGGGACGTCGGGAAAACCAAGCATGAAGTGTGTCTGCGCTGAGTCACACTCAATATGAATTGAAGATTGCTCAGAATCTTTCACTTCTATGTCTTCTTCCTCTTTCGAAGACCAATCGCCGAAAAGCTCGCCAACCTTTTCTTTAACACATTCCCAGTCCAGTCGTCCGGTGAGGGCAATAACAGTTCCGTTTGGTCGATAACGTCTCTCATGAAAACGGCGAACGTCTTCGATCGTCAGTTCACAAACAGTTTCAATCGTTCCAAGAGGAAACCTTCCCCAAGGAGAAGGAAATATAAGAGGTCCAAAAGCATTTTTACATCTAGATTTAGGCGAGTCGTTGATCGCGCTAATTTCTTGAAGTTGAATTTGTCGGCATTCGTCAAATTCCTCCTCGTCAAAAACAGGTTTTCTAATCTGTAGAGCAGACAATTCGAGAGCGCGTTCCCAGTTGTCGACGAGCCCACTAGATCCAAAAACGGAGTATGAGCTACCGGCTCTCTCAGCGGTAGACACTCCAAGATATTCCAGCGTTTCAAGAAACTGCCGATTATCAAATTCACCCGCGCCACGATTCGTCATCTCGCATGTCAACGAAGCAAGCCCCCATTTGCCGGGCACGTCCCAAATTGCCCCGGCTGGCACGCTCGTTACAACAGCAAATGAGTTGCGCCAACTCATCTCCTCATAGAGCAAAACTAGTCCGTTCTTGTATTGGAACGACTTGCAGCACGTCTCCATTTTGATAATTTCTCCTGTCTAGGAAACAAATTAAAAAGAACAAAGATATTTGTTTAACATAAAAGGCTCGCTAACGTCGTATCGTAAAATGATAGTCGCGAAACGCTGATATCACAAGCAACCCGTCTCGATAAAAGATTCCGAATATAGAATTTTTTTTGAACAGAAGCCTAGCGACGCGTATAGTCTAAGCGCTGCGACATTCTCCGCCGTTACCTCAAGTCTTGCCTGGGATCTTCCCTTTTTTATAAAACCGAAAAGAGCTTTTGCAACCAACGCGCGCCCCAAACCAAGGCGGCGAAATTGAGGTAAAGTTGAAACGTTTTGAATCTCCCCAACTCGCCTAGTTTGGCAAACACACTGAATCGCAGCGCAATATTCGATAGGACGACCGACGCTAATCCCACCGTGATTTGAAGACAAACTCTGCCGCCCAATAAGCCACGTTCCTTCTGGAGCAAACGACCTTACGCTACTCGTGGCGCGTATAAGATGCTCACACGCCTCATATTGACGATAAGTCGGAAAAATACGCCCGTCAAGATCGTCGCGAAAGGCGTTATGCAAAATCAGAGCATGGGCGGAAACGAACAACGAGTTCCATGGAGTCCAGAAGAAACCGTCAGGGAGCGTCGGCTCGCACGCTTCGTACGTCGCCAAATCGAGAACCATTTCAACGCGTTTTACGTAGCGAATTTCAAAGGACATTTTCAGTCGGTCGTCAAACGTTACAGATTTAGCGACGCCTCAAAGTCGCTAATATAGGCCTCTTGTAAAAGCGTCAGGCGTCGCAAAACACGCCATGCAACGCTGGGATTGTAGTAGTTTTCGCCAAAAAAACAACTATTTGAACGCGCTCGCGTTTAAAAAAGCAGATTCACAGATAAACGTAGCGTCAAACAATTCGTTTGTAGTGGCGTCAAATTTGTAGGAGAAAAAGAAATTCAAAAAATTTTCGCAACGTTATCGTCGAGTCGGCAACTATCTACATGGTTGTCAATGATAAAGCGATCGTCATGGAAGAGTTCCGGAACCATGTTTAACAATCGTAAGAGTAACCCGCAAGACAAGCGTCCTAAAACAGACCGTTCAGACGAAAAAAAGTCGTCGAACGTTCCTGATTATTTGCTTCCTAACGGGCAAATAGATTGGGGCGTCGCTTTACGTGAGAATGAGCGATGGATGCGTTCAACAATTGCGTTGCGCGTAGGAGAAGCGGCGGCGGTCGACGAAGTCTTTCAGGAGGTTGCGCTAGCGGCAACTTCTCAGAAAGCGCCCCTAAGAGACGTCGCTAAGCTTGGCTCTTGGCTCTATCGTCTCGTCGTTATTCAGTCGGCGCTTTACCGACGTAAGGTCGGTCGCAAACGTAAACTACTGAAACGTTACGCAGAAGAAGTTATTTCCTCTCAGAATCAATACTCCCAGACAGAACCCATTGATTGGCTGCTGAGTAAAGAACGTCAAACAATGATCCGAAACGCGCTTGCGACGCTTTCGGAAGAGGAAAGAAATATTCTGCTCATGAAATACCGGGATGAGCTAAGTTACCGCGACATTGCCGCCAAACTTCATTCAACTGAATTAGCGGTTCAATCCAAGCTACATAGAGCGCGTGCGCATCTTAAACGCGCCGTTTTGAAACTGTCAAACGGTCAAACTGGTCGTTAATTCAATTTAACGATATTTGTCCATGGAGGACGTTATGAACGTTCATTCAGATTCTCGCCTTTCAAACGTCGTTGAGACAGAGCTATCCACAGAAGACGAACTTCTCGTCGAACGCCTTGTTGACGGGGAATTATCCGAGGAAGAACGCGAAAAGATCGTCTATCGATTAGATGAAACCATCGACGGTTGGCGTTGCTGTGCGCTCGCTTTTTTGGAAGCGCAGTCTTTCAGAGAAGCGTTAAAGAATCCCCTCCCCGCTAGTGAGAATTCAGCTTTTTCGGACGCTTTATATCCGAAAACAGAGGTAAAAAAGCACAGAAGCTGGAAAACATGGCGGGATTGCTCGTTCTCTGCAGCCGCTGGTTTTATGATCGCCGCAGTAGCGATTGGAGGTTTTGCGAAACTCAACGACGCTTCGTCGACTACCGCTCCCGTCGTTCCAACCCTAGTCACCAACGAAACACGAGATTCTGACGTCGCGATCTCCCCTCGTCATATTGCCGAGCCGATTCAAACGGACTTGCAGACCCAGACTAAGTCGCTTGCTGATTCGGTAACGCCTAAAACGGTAGTACTCAACAGCCCCGCCGTTGGATTGTCCAACATCACGACCCCATGTTGCGAAGTTGACGATTACAACTCCGAGATTCTTCAGATGAGTAAATCTGTGATTCCACAAGAAGTTGTGAACCATATGTACAACGTCGGTGGAACGATTGACGCTCACCGCGACGAATACCGTTTTCCCCTCGACGATAACCGCGTCCTAATCGTTCCGGTCGACACATACGACGTTAAGTCCAACAGAAATCAAACAATATGGTAAACGACAGGCAATGGCAATCAGTCGAATCCTTTCTAACCGTATAATTCTAAACCTTAACCATTACAAGTTTTAAAAGAAGGAACTTCAAAATGACTCAAAAAACTAAGAACTCGTTGTTCGCGTTATTGTTTGCAACCTTCTGCCTCTGTATCGTCAGCGGAGTTACGTTCGCGCAAACCAAACAACTCAAAGCCCCAGCCGATCCCAATTCCCAGAAACAAAGTAACGGCGCAGTTCAGGTCGGTAACGAGAGCAATTCGTCGTCTTCCGTTGTAATCGAGACTCACACAACGCCTGACGGTAAAGTTGTTCAGTCGAAGAAAGTGTGGTCGAACGGCGTTCTCGTTGAAGAAGAAGAGAAGGAACTCGAAAAGGGAGACGTCGGCGAGGCGCTTAATGCCACGATCCAACTCCCCAATGGAAATATCACGCCTGGCGGTATTTTTCTTTCGGAAGACGGCGAAGACATTTTCGGCGGCATAAACTCTCCTCTCGAAGCTCTTCGTAAAATGGAAGAACAAATGAGAATCCAACAGGAGCAGATGCGCGCTCAATTTGACGCGCTGCGTGACAGGCTTTCCAACGGTCAGAATCTCGCGCCTCTTTCGTCAGACGACGCAAACAACGGAACAATCTCTATTGGCGAAACAGGAGCGCCTGGAAAATACTGGGTCGGCGCGACAATCACAGCGCTCCCTGAAATTCTCGTTAGCCAAATGCCGATAAATGCAGACGAGGGCGTCTTGGTGGAATTTATTGTTCCAGATTCTCCCGCTGATAAAGCAGGACTGAAACGTTTTGACGTTCTTCACTCCCTTGACGGTCATGTCCTGACAAACGCCTACGACGTCTCGAGATTTGTCCAAGAGATTGGCGCAAAGAAAGTCAAAATTGAATACTATCGTAAGGGAAAGCTTGAAACAGCCGAAATTGAAATAACAGAAAGACCGTCGCTCGGCGCGGTTAACAATTCGAACATGTTTAAACTCGCCGTCCCTGATAAGAAGTTCCAAGTCGTGCGCCCCGGTTTGATTGTTCCTTCTACCCCTTCTGAAAACGACGCCGTTTCTGCAAGCCAAACGGACGACGAAAATAACGGCGCGGACGAGGAGGCCCCGAAAAATGGCGAGTCGGACGACGTTACGCCTCAAAAATGAATTTACTAAGGCGATTCTACCCTAATTCAGGATACTTGAATCGCTAGCAAACTACTAATAAAAGCCCGAAATGAGAAAATTTCTCATTTCGGGCCTTTTTTAACGTCTCAGATAAAACACATTACTTCAAAAAAGAAGAGAAAAAACAAACTGTGCGACGAGCAAAAAAGCGATTACGACGTAAAAAATAACGCCTAACAAATCGCGTCCAAACTTTTTACGAAAAACCGAAGCAATCACAAGGCATAAAAAAGAACCGGGTAAAGCGAGAATCATGCCAGAAACAACGCCCCATGTCGCGCCAAGCAACATAAATTCGACACGTCTTCCCTTCTTGACGACAAATGCGGGAACAGAACCGAGAACCACGCTTTGAACAAGTATCCACAAACGTCTTATTTGACAAGACGGATCTGAAGAATTCAGCCACAGAATCATTGGAATCGCCAGAAGAACGACTACCGATGAAGCGATAAGAAGAGAACGAGGAGCTTGTTTTTGATCGAAACGAACGAACCCTAGCATCAATTCAACAGACGCAAGAAGCGTAACGTAGACGGACAGACCGACAGTCATAAAAAGAAGTCGGATAAAGTCGTCGAAAATGAAAGTCGTCAATTGCGATTCTAACCTCGACTCGGCGGAAGCCTCGCTGAACTCGTTAGCCAAAATAGGTTTCCAAGCCTCGAACGCATTGGTAAAACCTTCCCAGCTTAAGCATTGAAAGCGAGTTCCAGTCCAACCGCCAAACAAAATTGACGCGCAAAACGTCAAGGCGACAAAACAGACAAGCGATTCGACAAGAGGATAACGAAAACTAATAGGTTCTCGGCAATCCCTACACTTTCCCCTGAGTAGAAACCAACTGACAATGGGAATATTATCGTGCCAACGAACAGGCGAGCCGCACTTAGGGCAATGCGACGGAGGCGACATAAGACTCGCTTTTTCTGGGACACGCCAAATAACAACGTTCAGAAAGCTCCCTAAAGACGCGCCAATGAAAGCGGTCAAAAAAGCAAACGCGCATAATACAAACGTCGTCATTCTTGCTCACAATACCAGCTAGAAACCTAAGCTATCAATCAAGCGCGCTGAGTTTCGCCGGAGTCTTTCCGTGCCGAAATCACGGCAAGCACATACATGACAGGCCAGCATTTCCCAGTTAGAAACAATCTTTTTCTTTTCGCGTCATACGCAAGACCATTGAGGACATAATCTGTGCTGTATTCAAGTCCCCTAGGAACGAGATTAGCAAAATTCAACGCGGATCCTATAATTTCGCCCGTCTCAGGATTGATGCGGACTAAATATTTCTGCTGAAAAACATTTGCCCAAAGCTCGCCATTCACGTATTCAAGTTCGTTAAGAGAAGCGACTGATTTACGTACCCCGCTTTTCGTCGTAAAATGAACGTCGATCGAACGCTTTTGGCGGAAATTTTCCGGATCCATAAAACGTATCTTCGACGTGCCGTCGCTCATCGCAAGAGTCCTACCATCATAGGCAAGTCCCCATCCTTCGCCTCGATAGCGAAATTCATCGATCTGAAGGAGCGTCTCTCTATCATACACAAGGCACGCGTGCTCCTGCCACGTCAACATGAAAAGTCGATCGTCGACTATCGCAATTCCTTCGGCAAAGTACTCTCGCGGAACCTTAACCTGACGAATAACTTCAAGAGATTCAGCGTCGACACGGCGGAGGAGCGACTTGCCATAACGACCGCCGCTTTCATAGAGCGAGGCCTTGTTCTCTTTAGGATCAAAAAAATAGGATAGCCCTTGCGTATACGATTCCGTTCCGCGCTTCAATTGGGTCAGAAGTTTAAACTCGACGTTTTCCGCAAGAGTCTCCTCTTTCGCCCAGGACGTTCGAACTGGCGAATCTAAAACGCCATAAGAAACGGCGCCAATCAGCGCATTCCTAATGAAATCGCGTCTCGAAACCATGAAAAACCTGTCTTATTTAATATCCCGTCCACACGGTAAAAAGAACAAAAACTTTCACTACGTCTACGAAAACAACGTCAAACTAACGCGTGTCTCCCGCGCTCAAGCGCGGAACGAAGGAATTGTCCTGTCGCATTATTTTCAAGGGCGGCGATTTCCTCCGGCGTTCCTGAAGCGATAATCTGACCTCCGCCTTCGCCGCCTTCAGGCCCCATGTCGATGATCCAATCCGCCACTTTCATGACGTCGGTAGAATGTTCAATAACAACGACAGTATTTCCTCGATCGACGAGTCCTTGAAGGACGTCAAGTAAATGCCGTATGTCGACAGGATGGAGTCCCGAGGTTGGTTCGTCTAGAAGATAAAGAGTATCCCCCGTCTCCTGTTTACCCAATTCCTTCGCCAGCTTAATACGCTGGGCCTCGCCTCCTGAAAGCGTTGCAGACGATTGTCCTAGAGTCAAATATCCGAGTCCAACGTCTCTAAAACTGTCAATATAACGCTTAAGTTTTCTATGCGCTGAGAAGAATTCCGACGCCTCGTCAAAAGACATTTCGAGCACGTCGGCTATTGTTTTATTATTATAACGGACTTGAAGCGTTTGACTGTTAAATCGCTTTCCCTCACATACGGGGCATTCCACATATGTATCAGGGAGGAAAAGATTCTCAACCTTCAACGCTCCCAATCCTTGACACTCCTCGCAACGCCCCCCTGCAACATTAAAACTAAAGCGACCGTTTTTGAATCCATGCGCCTTCGCGTCGCGCGTACTTGCAAAAAGCTGGCGTATTTCGGTAAAAACGTCTGAGTACGAAGCAGGATTACTCCTCGCGTTACGCCCAATAGGAGCCTGCGTTACCTCGACAAGTTTGTCAATACGGCTCGCGCCGCGGATGCTTCGGAACAAGCGTCTTTCGTCGTCAGAAGAAGTCCCTTCAACCTCATCTCCAACATAACAGACTCGCTTTTTAAGAACAGGAACAAGAGTCTTGCTAAAAAGAGAGCTCTTTCCTGAGCCGCTCACGCCAGTGACGCAAACAAAAAGTCCAAGAGGAAGAGTCAGCGTAACGTCCTTAAGGTTATTGGTTCGAACGCCTTCCAACGTAAGGGAACGCGTCTTAATAGCTTTGCGGCGCTTCTTTGGAACGGGAATGACCGTTCTACCGCTCAAAAACTGTCCAGTCAAAGAATTTGGATTATTCGAAACCTCCTCAGGCGTGCCTTCGGCTAAAATCTTGCCGCCCAAAGCTCCGGCTCCGGGTCCAAAGTCGACAAGCCAATCGGCGTTACGCAGGACGTCTTCATGATGTTCAACAAGAACGACAGTGTTGCCATGTTCTTTTAGTGATTCGAACGTTTCCAAAAGACGTTCAGTATCGCGAGGATGCAAACCCGTTGTTGGCTCGTCGAGAATATAACACACGCCGGAAAGGTTATTGCCAAGCGCCGTCGTCAATCGTACCCTTTGCAACTCGCCGCCACTCAACGTGTCAGCCGCACGATCAAGCGTCAGATAATCAAGGCGAAGGCGTGACATCGCGCGAAGACGAGAAAGTATCTGTTCGACAATCGGAGTTGCGACGTCACGTTGAAGTTCGTCAAACGTCAAACCTTCAAACCACTTAAGCGCCTGAGCAACGCTCATAGCCGTCGTCTCGCCAAGCGTTTTATCGTCAACTGTAACCGAACGCGCTTCACGACGTATTCTCGTTCCACAACACTCGTTACAAGGGACGCTCCCACGAAAATATTCCAAATACTTGAGTTCGTTAGCGCTCTTCGATTCAGAAAATATCTCGTCAAGCACGTTGATAAGCCCTTTGAACGAAGGGAGTTTTCTCCCCCGTTGAACCGTCTTTTGGGCTTGATTAACTTCGACAAGAGAAGCAATATCAGAGGTCATAACATCCTCCATCTTCTTCTCTTCCGAACTATCTTCGCTAACTTTCGTCGTATGAGTCACGTCCGAATTCAAAAGAGCGATCTCTTCCTGCGTGAGAACAACGCCGTCGTCCCTTTCTTGAGGCTGTCCGAAGAAAAAAAACTTACGAACACACTCTTCCCAACTTGACATGGGAGCGTCGTAAGCGTTAGGTTCAAGCCGCTTGAACTCTTCTAGCTCTTTCGAAATTTTTCTCAGAGCTCCCGTCGAAAGTCCTTTGCCGAGCGCTAAAGCGCCGCCGTCTAACGTTAAATTCGCATCTAAGATCAGACGCTCGGGATTGAAAGCGTCGCGACGACCAAGTCCGCCGCATTTAGGACAGGCGCCGTAAGGACTGTTAAAACTGAAGGAACGGGGTTCAAGTTCAACATAACTGACGTTGCATTTCGGACAAGAATAACGATCGCTAAAAAGAATATCCTTCCAAACGCTCCGCGTCGAACCTTTTTCAGTAACTTGTCGCTCCTTCTCATAGAAACAGCAAACAAGTCCGCCCCCTATTTTAAGCGCCTCGTCCAGCGATTCCTCCAAACGGGATCTAGTGTCTTCACGAAGAATCAATCGATCCATCACGACGTCAATGGAGTGGGGTTTTCGAGGATCAAGTTCCGGAGCTTGAGCAAGTTCGACGATTACGCCGTCAATGCGCGCACGCGTTCTCCCTGACCGAATCAAACGCTGAATCGTATCTGCGTGTGCTCCAAGTTTCTCATGGACAACTGGAGCGAGAAGCATAAAACGCGTATCCCTAGGAAGTCTTAGAATAGCTTGGATGATTTGATTAGTCGTCAGGCGCTGAATTGGACGTCCGCATTTAAAACAGTGAGCAATTCCGACCCGAGCATAAAGAAGACGCAAAAAATCATAAATCTCGGCAACGGTCGCTACGGTGCTCCGAGGGTTAGGTTCGCTTGGGATTTGTTTGATCGCAACAGTCGGCTGTAGCCCAGAAATAGCGTCTATCTCAGGTCGCGGCAATTGGTTGAGGAACTGACGGGAATATGTCGAAAGACTTTCGACATACTGACGTTGTCCCTCGGCAAAAATCGTGTCAAAGGCGAGCGAACTCTTGCCGCTGCCACTGGGTCCTGCAAGAACTGTCGTCTGATTGCGCGGAATTTTGACGTTCACATTCTTAAGATTGTGTGTGCACGCGCCGCAAACGCAAAGGGGAGACTGAACGAAGCGTTTGTCTTGGGACTTGCCGCTCTCGTCACGACGAATCTCTTCCATGCTATTATTCCTTCCCTTCTCAAATGTTAGTTATCGAAAACGCGAGCCAATCGGCGACGTCTTGGCGATTTTTGTAGCGTTTTAGGTCAATTAACGTTCGGCGTAGCCTCTGAGGATTTCACGGTAAACAGTCTCAAAAGGGACCCCTGAAGCGGAGGCAAGCGCCGCGCAGTCTTCGTATTCAGGCGCGACTGAGACGATCTCTCCGTGTAGATTTGTCCCAACTTTAACACGTCCCACGCCGTATGGGGTATCGACTTCTTCAAAACGACGTTCTAAATAATACCGACGCTTAACTGTTTCACGTACCCCGAAAACGCCAGTGTGACGGATCATTAGATCGACGATAACTTGACGTTCGCTCTTGCGCGCAAGGACGCAAAGACGTGAGGCTGGACGACCTTTTTTCATCTGAATCGGTTCAAACCAAACGTCAAGCGCGCCAGCTTTGAAAAGCGCAATCGCAGCGGAAGCAAGTCGTTCTCCTGTAGCGTCGTCCACGTTTGTTTCAATCTCATAAAGCGTCTCAGAACCGTACAGTTCGTTACTTGTCGAACTTTCAAACTCATATAATGAGACACGAAGGAGATTGGGTCGGTTTTTCATCTCACGTGTCCCAAAAGAATTCGCCGTCGCGACAAGTTTTGCGCCGTCTGGAATGGAAACTTTATTCCAAATAGCGAAAAGAGACGTCGCCGTAGGCGTTAACATCTCACACTGTTCGACGTCATGAGAAATTGGAAGATTGTATTTGCGTAAAAGATTCACAACCGCCGGAGCCGGTATCGGATAGGTTCCATGAGCACAACAAAACGTACCCTCGCCAATTGGAAGAGGCGAAAGCGAAACTCCGTCTATCCCCAAAAGGTTCAAACTCAAGGCGCTTCCGACTGTATCGACGATCGAATCAACGGCGCCAACTTCATGGAAATGAACGTCGTCAACTGCGACTCCATGGACTTCTGCCTCGGCTTCGGCAAGCGCGGCAAACGCGGCAATCGAGTCTTGTTTCGTCTTTTCATCCAAAGAACTACGTTCTAACAAAAGACGTATTTCCGACCATGTTCTACCGTGAACGTGAGAATGCCCGCCGCCGTGTCCATGTTCGAGAACATGCTCATGATCACAAGTATGCGCGTGACCATGGCGATGATCGCCGTCGTGGCAGATAGCATGATCGCCGTCAAGATTCACTTGCAAATGAATCCCAGAAACGCCAAAACTACTTTTTTCGTCAACGTCAAACGAGAAAAACTCGTTCGGTATCAACTTCCGAATCTCTTGTTCGACGGAGTCGAGATTTACGCCCAACCGAACAAGAGCGCCAAGAATCATGTCGCCAGAAGCGCCGCCAACGCTGTCAAACCGTAATACTCTCATTGTCTAACCGAATACCCTTGAGAAAGCTGATCTAATCCCGAAACGGAAAATCATCGAGAGTTACGCGATTCTATCAACGCCTCTACATTGCGGCGGAAAGTATTCTGCGCCTCGCCTTGCTTGGGAACTCCTGCTACTGCAACCATATAGACTGCAACTATTCCGGAATCACGATAAACAACTCCTTGAGTTCCATATGCGCCGCCATGTCCAAAGCTCTCGTCGGAAACGGCGAGACCAAATCCGTATGAATCGGCAATTCCCTCGCCTGTCTGCTTCGACGACGCAATTTCAACCGCTTTTTCGGAAAGAATACGTTTTCCAGTCGCTCCAACGCCCTTACCTCCAAGCATCTGATAAAATTTAATAAAATCCTTCGCGCTGGAGAAAAGACCGCCGCCGCCCTCCGCATAACGGGGCGAACCATCGTCAAGAGAAGGGGTTTGAGTAAACCGAATCGGCTTAAGCACTGCGGCGTTGGAATCCCATGCGTATGGGGTTGCAAGTCGACTAAGTTGGTCGTCGTTTGGGTAAAACGTCGTGTCAGTCATTTCCAAGGGATCAAAAATCCGCTCCTTGAGAAATTGTTCAAAAGGAACGCCTGTAACGGCCTGAACGGCTGCTTGCGCGACGTCTATTCCAAGATTCGAATAGGAGTACCGCGTGCCAGGCTCGTCAATAAGCGGAGTCATTCCCACTGTCGTCATAAGTCGATCAACCGGTAACGAATCAATTCCATACCGTTCCTGAAATACGGTAATAAAACGAAGTCCGGCAGTGTGGCTGAGCGCCTGACGCAACGTTGGCTTGGAAGACGGAGGCGTTAAAATAATAGTTCCGTCCTCTTGTTCACGACCAACCCTGAGGTTCTTGAGCTGAGGCAAGTAATTTTCGACAGGCACGTCAAGATCAAGAAGACCTTCGTCGACACAAATCATTACGGCGACGGCGACAACTGCTTTCGTATTGGACGCAATCCAAAATTGAACGTTTTCGTCCATTGGTCTTTTAGCGGCAACGTCAGCCCATCCAACGGAGTCGGACGCGAGAATTTCAGTCGGAGTCGCAACTATCGCCACGGCCCCAGGCATAGAACCTTCGTCGACATACTTCTGGAAATCCTCCGAAAAACCAAAGTCGTCGGCATGGGCAGGGACAAGCGCTACGAAAACTAGGAAAAGTCCAAGTAAGAATCGGGCGATTTTCATTCTATCGAAATATTCCTCATGAACTGATTAACACTGGACAAAATAAAAACGCCTCTCCTAAAGCGTCGTTGCAAGACGTCTCAAAAGAAGCGTTTTCGTTTTTTGATCCTCCTCAAAGAGAAAGGAACGGGCGATCTTTGTTCAATCGATAATCTTGGAGATAGGAAATTCTATAATCCCCGACGCGCCTTCCCGCTTGAGTTCGGGAATCAACGAACGCACCGCACTTTCATCGACAACAGTAATCAAATCAACCCAATCAGAATCGGCAAGAGGCGAAACAGCAGGCTTCTTCATAGCGGGCAGAACACTCAGAACGCCTTCGAGTTTATCTTTCGGAACATTCATCATAAGCCCAACCTTGCTCTCAGCGTCGAGCGTCGATTTTAACATGAGGACAAGGTCGTCAATCTTCTCCTTTTTCCAAGGATCGGCATAAGCAGTCTTGTTTACGATAAACCGCGTGGTACTCTGTAAAATCTCGTCGACAATTCGTAGATGATTCGCGCGAAGAGAACTTCCTGTCTCAGTAACTTCAACGATGGCGTCGGCAAGTCGCGGAGGCTTGACCTCCGTCGCGCCCCAGCTAAACTCCACGTTGGCCGTAACGCCGTGCTTCTCAAGATAGGTTTTCGTAAGTCCAACAGCCTCGGTTGCGATCGTCTTGCCTTCGAGATCCTTAACCGATTGGACGGGAGAAGACTCTGGCACACAGAGGACCCAACGAACGGGACGTCGACTAACCTTAGAGAACGTCAATTCGGCAATTTCCAAAACGTCGGCGCCGGTTTCGACAATCCAGTCGTGACCGGTAAGCCCCGCGTCAAGGACGCCGTTAGCAACATAACGAGCCATCTCTTGCGCGCGGATTAACATACATTCGACGTTTTCGTCGTCGATCGTCGGAAAATAACTACGTTTCTCGACGGAAATATTAAAACCGCTCTTGCGAAAAAGTTCCACGGTCGCGTCCTGAAGACTTCCAGCAGGAACGCCAAGCTTTAAGATTTTGTCTGCCATTTTTCTCTACTTCAATATGAATCGTCGTCTAAAATGAGGACGCAACTACGTCCTGTAGGTTCAATCTTCCTACTTCTTATAAACCTCTTTAGGGTCGAAAACGCGCTCGCCAACAACGACATAATCATCCCCTTCGAGTTTGCGGAAGAAGCAACTCGGATACCCTTCGTGGCAAGCAGAGCCGCCTACTTGATCAACTTTAAGCAACAGCGTGTCGCAATCGCAATCGATATAAATCTCATGAACTTTCTGCACGTTGCCGCTCTCTTCGCCTTTACGCCACAGTTTCTGACGACTCCGACTATAGTACACAGCGTAGCCGAGTTTTAGAGTTTCATCATAGCTCTCTTCGTTCATGTAGGCCATCATCAGAACTTGACCTGTTTTGTAATCTTGAGCAATAGCTGGCACGAGACCGTCGCCCTTTGAAAAATTAGGTCGAATCTTAGCGTTGGAACAATTACAGGAGTCGCTCATTGTATTTCTGTGTCTTCTCTTAATGGTTAATAGTCTAAAAGGCGTAAAATCCCCATTCGTCCGGGAAAGCCGCCGATAAAATTACTTATCAATTATTGGATTCTAACGCCTCTCGCAGACGTGCAAGAGATTTCAAGTTGACTTCGCGTTGTGTTTGAAGATCGTCCAAAGACGCTCGTTCTTTTTCGACGACATGCGCAGGCGCCTTATTGACAAAGTCGCCTGAAAGCTTCGTCTGTTTAGCTTTAATAAAACCTTCAAGCTTCTCAATTTCCTTTTCTTTGCGCTTAATTTCAGCCGGAACGTCTATAAGCTCTGCAACGTCGACATAAACCTCCATGGACGCCGTTGTTGCGTTCGAGGAAAGCGCCGGCGGTTCAACAGAAGGACCAAGTTCCGTTAGAACAGACGAGGCCATCGACTTGAAATACTCGCTCATCGGCTTGACGAGCTCGGCGATTTCGGCAGAACATTTGATCGCAAACCGAACTTCAGCGCGGGGCGGCACGTTCTGACGAGCTCGCGCATCCCGAACGCATCGAAGAGCCTCTTGGAATTGAGCGAACTGCGCCTCAATCTTCTCGTCTATCGCGGTCACGTCGGCAACAGGCCAAGGCGCAATTGTAATGCTTTCTGCAACTTCAATAGGCTTAAGTCCACGAATCGGCGCAAAGTCGGCAAGACGCTGCCAAACTTCTTCCGTAACAAACGGCGTTAGAGGATGTAAAAGACGGAGAAGCGCGTCAAGAACGCCAACCAAAACGTTTTGAACGAGATCGCGCCGCTCTGGGTCATACAGACGTGCTTTGGAAATTTCAACATAGAAACTACAAAACTCGTCCCATGCAAAATCATAAAGCGCACGAGCAGCATCGGAAAACTTGTAGGTCTCAAGCGAAGCCGTCACACGTTGTGTCACAGTCGCCAGACGACTCAATATCCAACGATCCTCAACAAGAAGCTCGTCCCTAGTGATCTCCCGAGGTTTGTAGTCCATCAGATTGATCATGACGAATCTGGAAGCGTTCCACAACTTATTGCAGAAGTTTCGAGCAACCTCGAAACGTTCGCCCACAACAGGTCCAAGTGGAAGAGCCTTTTCCTCAGGTTTATCGGCCCATTGAGTGGAAAACAACTGCTTGCACTTCGGACACTGAATCGTATGCTGGATTCGATTTTTCTTCGTCTGTTCAATCGTCGCTTGGCAGTGCGGACACTCAAAGTCGAGAGAAAGCCTCACGTCTTGACTTTCCGTCGTCAGGTAAAGGAGCGCAAAGCGAAGCGCGTCGGCGCCGAATTTCTCCATCACGGCCACGGGATCAACCCCGTTGCCTTTAGATTTTGACATTCCTTCGCCGTATTTATCCAAAATTTTTGGATGAATAAATACCTGTTGGAATGGTTTCTTACCCGTGTTGTAATACCCGGCAAGAACCATACGCGCGACCCAAAGACTAATAATATCACGACTTGTAATAAGGGCGCTCGTCGGATAATAATAGCTGAGTTCGGGGGTCTCGTCAGGCCAACCTAAGGTCGAATGAGGCCACAAAGCTGAGCTGAACCAAGTGTCCAAGACGTCTTCGTCGCGTTTAATGACGACCCCGGGAACAGCGTCTTCAACAAGATTCTCTTCGCGAGAACAGATAAGCCAACCTGAATCTGCCTCGTTGCGACGCCAGATAACGTCCTCACGACCAGCAAACGCAGACTTAAGGACTTCCTCCGAGACGTCAGGACAAGTCCATATTGGAATTTGATGTCCCCACCAAAGTTGACGTCCGATGGGCCAATCTCGCTTTTCAGAAAGCCAGTCAAGATACCCCTTAGCGTAACGCGAAGGTTTAATCTCAACCTCGCCTGAAGTCACAGCGTCCATCGCGGTTTGAGCAAGACGCTCCATCTTCACAAACCACTGATCGTTAAGGTAAGGTTCTATCGACGTCTTGGATCGATCTGACGTGGCAATCTCAATTTGCCGATCTTCTACCCTTACAAGAAAACCCTTTTCTTCGAGTTCGGTCAGAACAGCCTCGCGAACCTTTTTGATTGGAAGTCCCTGGAATTTCCCCGCGTTCTCGTTGTACGTGCCGTCACGATTCAGCAGATTAATCATCGGAAGCTTTTGGCGCAAACCAACTTCATAATCGTTAGGATCATGCGCGGGCGTAATCTTAACGCATCCAGTCCCCTTATCCGGTTTAGCCCAGACGTCGGCGACAAGCGGAATCTCACGATTTTGAAGGGGCAATAAAACCTTACGGCCGTCTTTGGCCATCTGCGCAAGCTTAACAAGGCGAGGAAGCGTTTCGACTCGACGCTCAATTAGCGCGTCGAGTTCCGTCTGGGCCTCCTCGCGTTCACGTTCTGAACCCTTTGCGATTTTCTCACGCAATTGGAGTTCAATCTTGGCAAATTCTGCCTCGGGATCGGGATGAACGGCGACCGCGACGTCGCCCAACATCGTTTCCGGACGCGTCGTCGCGATTTGAACAAACTGAGGTTCTCCGTCTTTTGGATCGACAACAGGATAATTCACGTACCAAAAGTGTCCAGCCGTAGACTCATGGAACACTTCGTCGTCGCTGACGGCGGTCTGAAGCTTAACATCCCAGTTAACTAGACGTTTGCCACGGTAAATCAGACCGTCGGCAAAAAGTTTAAAAAAGAACCAACGAACAGCCTTCGCACAAACGTCGTCAAGAGTGAAACGCAGACGCCTCCAATCGCAACTGCATCCCATTGCCTTGAGTTGCTCAAGAATTCGCGTCTGATACTGATCTTTCCAGTCCCAAATACGCTGAACAAGCGCCTCGCGTCCGAGGTCCCAACGGGTTTTTCCCTCTTGCTCAAGCAAACGCTTTTCAACAATCGCCTGCGTGGCGATACCGGCATGGTCAACGCCAGGCACCCAAAGCGTTTCAAACCCTTGCATACGTTTCATACGAACAAGCGCGTCCTGCAAAGAATCGTTAAGCGCATGTCCCAAATGTAACGCGCCTGTCACGTTCGGGGGAGGAATCACGACGGCATAAGGCTTCTTGTTTGGGTTGACTTCACTATGAAAAAAGCCCTTTTCTTCCCAGAATTTTGTCTGACGCTCTTGCGCCGCAAGATGATCATACTGAGTAGGAAGATCGTCGATCAACTGCTCTTGTTTTGTCATGACAGGAAATACTCGCACTAACTCGAAATATCGCGAACGTCAACCCGTTACCAAAGCAATGCAACGCGCCAGGCGCGTCAATTGTCAGTCGGTTTAACAACGCTTAGTACATATTTCGGTGAATTATACTCAAATCCACCGACGGGCAAAGCCCCCCGAATTCCTCCCTTTGAATCAGTTGCATGCGCAGGGGGAGCAAGAAAAGCTATTTTCAGAAGTTCTCGATTTCAAGCTCGACTGGAGCCAGGACTAACGCGTCTTCGCGCCTGCCAGACCAGCATGGCGGTTCGCACTTTTCAGCAATCCAACCTGCGTGAGCGACGCGACATTTAGTTTCCCGCGCTGCTGAGTCAAAGGAAGAACCGGAAACACGAGTTCTCGTCGGATTACGATTCGCAAGGTCAATCGTCGTCGTTTCCCCCTCAGGAGTCTCGGAGAGAGGTCGAATTTTGAAGAATCGCTCAAGAGTCTCGGCACAACGATCATGGGTGATTCTCGCGGCGGCTGCAAGCGTCGCGTCGTCACAATTGCCGATGTCTTCTTTGACAAAATCAAGAAACCGCGCGTCACGCTGAAGGGCGGCGAGAAGTTCTAGCGCTTCAGAACGAAATATTCCCTTTGACTTCGGATCGGAAATTGGCGTATCCAGAACAGCCTTAGAATCTCCGGAATTCACAGGGTCGGACAATTGTTCCGCGGAATGTAAGTTATCGCAAGAAGAATCCAAAAGAACCTTGATTTTGTCTGCCAAGTTACGATTAAAAAGCACGGTGAAAAAAGCGCGTAAAGCTATTTTGATCCCCATAACAACCTCGCAACAAAAAAACAAACTCAAAGACTATGGATGGATTCGCAGCGTCGTTTGCCATCGTCGTCGACGTTGGTCGTAACGTCCATGACTAAAAGATACTATAATGGATTTATAAACCTTAGGAATATCTCACGGTAAATTTTAGGTAAATTTGAAGATTGAAATTATCGTTATTCATAACAAATTCAGTTGGAAAAATCGTTGACTTCCTATTTCAAAAGCGTTATAAAAAAGCGAGTCTATTTTCAACTCAGCGTTTTAACACTATTTAAAATCTAATTATTTGCTCTACGGAAAGGCGTCCAGTCATGAAACAAGGAATTATCAATCTCAACCACACGACGCGTCGTAATTTCCTTAAGACCCAAGCGGTAGGCGTTGTCTCCGCCGCTATGTGTTCAACCTTTAATCCATTTCCATCAGTCTCCAGTTACGCTCAATCGCCAAATGATCGATTCAAGATTGGTTTCATAGGTTGCGGCGGCATGGGAACGGGCGACGCTAGCGACTTGGCTCACTTCGGCGATATTGTCGCACTCGCCGACGTAAAACAAGAGAGACTTGATTATTTTAAGTCGAATTCGAATATCGTCTCTAAGCCGGACGAAGTCTACGTCACTCAGGATTACCGTAAAGTTTTGGAACGAGACGACGTCGAAATTGTCGGCATTTCAACGCCAGATCACTGGCATGTAAAAATTGCAATAGAGGCGTTACAAGCAGGCAAGCACGTATTTTGCCAGAAGCCTCTAACGCTAACAATCGAGGAGAACAAGCTGATCCGCAAGGCCGTTAAGAAGTACGGCAAGGTTTTCCAAGTCGGCACGCAGCAACGCGCCGATAAAAATCACTTCATGCTTGCGACTCTAATGGTTCGTAAAGGTCTTCTAGGTGATATTAAGCGTGTCGTCGTAACGCTTAACACCGGTCCCAAAGCCGGTCCTTTCCCTGTCGAAGCGGTTCCTGAAACCTTGGATTGGAATATGTTCCTCGGGCAGGCGCCCTACGTTGAATACAGAGCGCCTCGAGCAACAGGATCGTTTCGGTACTGGTATGATTATTCGGGTGGACAATTCACGGACTGGGGCGCGCATCACATCGACTGTGCGCTCTGGGCTTTAGATCAACTCGGAGTTGGTAAAGGACCTATCGAGATCGACGGTTCTAACGTCGAACACGCGTCTCCTCTCGATGAAAAAGGGACGCCAACCGTCGACGATTGCTTCAACACTGCGGTTCACTTCAATATTCAAATGAAACTTGCCAACGGTGTTGAACTCGTCGTCGAAGATCAAAAGGATTTTAACGGAATCCTCTTCGAAGGAACTGAAGGACGGATATTTGTCGACCGAGGTCGGGTTACAGGCAAACCAATCGAAGAAAATCGTCAGAGCGTTCTCAACGAAGAGGACTACGTCTCGCTCAACAAGGGCAAACCGGTTGTTTGGCACAAAGAAAACTTCATCCAATGCATTCGTGAGGGCGGAACTCCTTCTTCCGACGTCGAGAGTCACACGTTTGCAATGAACGCCTGCCATCTCTGTGGAATTGCCGCAAGACTTGGACGCGTTGTCAAGTGGGATCCGATTGCGGAATCAATAGTTGACGACGAACTCGCCGCTTCGTTCATGAAACGCGAGCAGCGCAAGGGGTTTGAACTTCCAAACGTTTAATCTCAGCTATAGATAAGTTCCTTTTAGGCAGGGCAGAGTTAAACTGCGTAGTCCCTTCTACTCTGTCCTGTCTTGGTTTTTCCAAACTTTCCACTTTTTCATTTTAATTCAATATTTCAAACCAAACGAAATCCCCTTCAAAAATTATTCCGTCAATAAAGACAGCTTGCGTTTAGCCCCTAAAAAGGTATCATTACGCTCAGGGGCAAGATTCCAAATTGGTTGGCGTCTTCAACGAAGCGTTTATCGCGCTTTCTCCAGCTTTGCTTGTTTTTAAACCCAATTCATACGACATTTTATTGGAGCAGGAAACGACATGAAAAAAAACGTCATCACGCTTATCTTAGGCGGCGGTCGTGGCACCCGTCTTTACCCGCTTACTAAAATGCGTGCTAAACCGGCAGTGCCAATCGCCGGAAAATACAGATTGATCGATATTCCGATCTCGAATTGCATTAACAGCGGTCTTAACAAAATTTACGTTATTACGCAATTCAACTCTGTGAGTTTGCATCATCATCTACAGTCATATCACTTCGATCAGTTCAGCCGCGGTTTTGTCGAGATGCTTGCCGCACAACAGACAAACGACAACAACTCTTGGTACCAAGGCACAGCCGACGCAGTGCGTCAGAATTTCAACTTTATCCGACAGCGTGACGTCGATTACGTTCTGATTCTTTCTGGCGATCAGCTGTATCGCATGGATTTTCAGAAGATGATTGAAACGCATGAACGTAATAACGCCGACGCGACGATAGCCTCCGTACCCGTCTCGAAGGAACGTGCGGCTGACCTTGGAATCATGCGTATCGACGAATCTGGAAAAGTCATGGGGTTTCTTGAAAAACCCAAGACGTCAGAAGAACTTGAGCAAGTTTATACCGGTGAAGATTTCATTCGAGAACGCGGTTACGATCCTCAAGGGCGCGAGTATCTGGCGAACATGGGCGTGTACCTTTTTAATCGTCAGACCCTCGTCGACGTCTTAAGTAAAACGAATTACACAGATTTCGGTAAAGAAGTCTTTCCCGCTGCAATTCGAACTCAAAACGTCTGCGTTCACCTCTTTGACGGATATTGGGAAGATATCGGAACCATACGTTCCTTCTATGAAGCAAACCTTGCGCTTGCTCACAACCCTCCGAAGTTCGAAATCTCTACTCCTGACTGTCCCACTTACTCGCGTCTCCGTTACCTCCCCGCCAGCCGCTTTGACAATGCTAAAATTTCGCAGAGTTTTATTGCCGACGGCTGTCAAATCGGCGACGGCGCTGTAATCGAAAATTCTATTGTCGGCGTGCGCAGTAAGATCGGTAAAAATTGTGTGATTCGCAACTCTATCATCATGGGACAGGATTTTGTTACAAGTCCAGAAGAAGACGCAGTCGAAATTGCCGCAGGTCGTCCGGTCGTCGGAATTGGCGACAACGTTATCATAGACGGCGCGATCGTCGATAAGAACGTTCAGATCGGCAACGACGTTATCATTACTAACCCCAACAGAATTCAGAATACTGACGAGCGTGAGTTCGGCATGATTCGCGACGGCGTTGTTTGCGTTGAAAAGGGAGCCGTTCTCCGATCGCGCTGGTCGTTGTTGGAGTGTTTAAAGAGCTGACGTCTAATCGCCGTTGGATCAAAAAGCGACGCCGTTGAGGATTTCTCCCCAACGGCGTCGTTTTTTAAGAACCGCTTCGACTGCAAAACAAAGTCGCAATCAGTTCTCGTTATTCCTCAGGAACAGGAGAGTTTTCAGCCGCTTTTTGAATCTGCGAACGAAGAGCGTCGATCTCGTTCTGTGCTCTCGTCAAAGCGCCGCTGAGTTCTGTCGCTCTTTTTTCAGCAGACTGACGTGCCTGCGCTTCTTTTTGCAGATTACTTTGGGCGTCGGCGAGTTGTTGTGTAAGAGCTTCTCTTTGGACGTTTAACGCCTGCTGATGCTGATTCTTAAGGGCGGTGATTTGGTTCTTCGAAGCGTCTTCCTGTTCTTGAAGACGCTTTTCCAAAGCGTTTTGGACGCTCGATTTTTCCGATTCAGCCTCCTCTAACGCCTCTTTGGCGTGAGACTGCGCGTCGTCCAACTGCTTTTGAAGCGACCTCGTTTCAGAATGAGCCGCGTCCAATTCCTTCTCAACATTCGACAATGTCTCAGAAGCTACTGTCGCGTCGGCGGCCGCCTTTTCAGCCGCTTCTTTGGCTGAAGCATTAGCAATTTGGAGAGCTTCTTTAAGCTCCTTGACTTCGCTTTGAAGTTTTGCCTTTTCTTCAGCTTCTTTCTTTTCACGTGCTTCAACGGCGGCTTTGGCCTTTTCTTCCTTAGCTTTAAGTTCTTCTGCCTTCGCGGCTTCGCGCTCTTGAGCTTCTGCCTCTGCCAAGGCGCTAAGTTGCTTCGATTTTGCGTTCCTCTCTGCTTCAATCTCAGCTAGTTCGGTCGCCTGACGAGTCGAAGCTTCCTTGGCGCACCCGAGTTGGCCGACACGCGAAGTATTATCAAGTTCGGGGGCTCGATACCATCGACCACTGAGCCAATCGGCAAGCAAATCGACTTCCTCTGAGGTCATGAGCGCATCGCCATCCGAAGGATGGTACGACGGCATTCGATCGTTTTTGGAGCCGTAATACTTTGGAGAAGTCGGGTCGGCAATGAAACCCGCAATCCAATCGCGGCTCATATAACCGCGAAGATCGCATGCATGATCGTTCTCCTGCCCATAAAACGCATGACACTCGGTACAGGTTAAGAACGCCATGTCAGAAATGGCGGTCGGCGCAAGACCGTAATATTCGCCGCCTACAAACGGTCGTATTTCGTCGAGTTGCGCCTCTTCCGCAAGAACCTCAGCCACAGTGTCGCAAGCGGCGACTATCGATTCGCGTATGGCGTTGATATATTTCTGATCCTCAGGCGGGATCGGTTCGTCGGATCCATTGAGAGTCGCCAGATAGGAATCTGCAAGGAATTCGTCGTAATCCTCGTCCTTCACAAGTTCTACGTTATCCTCGTCAAGGAGAAGTTCTCGATAAACGTCGTCGTCGAACATATCGAGAAGGACTTTTTCTAGCGTGGTTAGGACGGACGCTGGCAATTGCGGATCAAGTTCAGCGATAAACTCATCGTCCGCAAATTTATCCTTAACTAATTCCTTAAGTTTATTTATATACCCTATTTGAGCCGCTTCCACTGTTTCGTCGTCAAGATCGCCGTCTTCGTTAAGAACGCTCTCAAGGATGGCAATATTCTCTTCGTCCGTGCAGAAATCCTCAAAAGCAGACTCAAGCAAATCGAACGCGGGACTGCCGTCTGCGGCAATGACTTTCGCAATAAGTCCGTTGCCGTTAAGCATGAACGCGCCTCCGTCAAGGAAAAGACCGCCGGCAACACGTCCTTTCATAAAACCTACCATTGAGCCTTTTTCCGCAAACGCCGTCTTGCCGAAGCAGTCGTCTTCGGCAAGCGTCGCTTCGTTGGTAAAACCACGAATCCAGTCGACGGTATGGGCGCCGTAAAGGTTAGGCGCTGTCGGCTCGGAACATTCAATCTCAACGTAGTCAGGATTGAAAGCATCTGGAGTCTTTGCTTTGAAATTGTGACAACTCGCGCAATGCTGAGCAAAGAGTTTAGGGCCGACAAGGAAAGGATCGTTTTTCACGAGCGTCAACGCCCCTGTTCTGGGTATGCCAGCTGGGGCAAATGCAAGTTCTACAGCACGATCGGCAGACCGTTTAGCGTCGGCGACGCCTGCTTTGAATTCAAGCGAATGTTCAGATTCTGGAGAATAATCCGACCAGTAAGAAAGATATGTAAAATAACAAAAAACAACAAAAAAGACAAACGTAGCAAAAACAACGACGTAGTGAAGAATCTTGCTACGACCGAGAATCGGGGCCGCCAAAAAACAAATAACCAAAAGCGGCGGCACTACAAAAATCGCATAGAACATGCCGATTCTCGAAAAAACAGGAAGTTTAGTCATATGGTACAACGCTCGAAACGACCATTCAGGACGCGCGGCGTCAAAGGAACTAGAAATATCGACTGGCGCGGAAAGCTTTGCTCCAAGATACGCTTCCGCAGGAAGAGTCGCCTTGCGCGCGGCAATTTGACTGGAAGTAAGCGAATGCTGGAAAACCAGAAGCATGACGACTATAAAAACTACGACACACGTCGCCCCTACGCGAAAAGCGTCACGATTCCAGAAGGATTGGCGTTCTTTTGTGGCGCAGGCAAGACAGCACTTATGGACGCCGTCAAATCTCGTTTCTTTTTGCAAAATTTTGCGGGATCTGAAGTCAAAATACTTCCAAAGACAAAGAACGACAAAGCCGCCGCCTCCAAAAACGCAAACATGGAGAAAAAGAAAACGCGATATCGTAAGCGCGCCAAATTGCGGATCGGGACCGCCTACGACAATTTGATAGAGTGGAACGCCGATAAAAGGGATGAGTTGTAAGAACGAAACGCGGGTTATCGTCGTAAAATACCCTGATTGTGACCACGGAAGAAGCTCGCCAGTCAAGCAACTGCACAAAGACATGAGACACATAACTAGCGCCGACCAGTAGACAAATTCTCGAGGACGACGATACGCGCCGTGCAAAAGGAGCGAGAGGACGTAAAAACCGCTAATTCCGACGAAAAGTTGTGCTGAATAATGGTGGATTCCCCTAACTAGCCAACCGTAAGGCAACACATATTGAATATAAAAAACGCTCTCCCATGAACTGGTTACGCTAGACGAATAAAACGCCCAAAGAAAAGCGCCTGTAATCCCTTGAAGAAGAAAAAGAAAAACAAGAGCGACGGGCATGAAACGACAGCAGAACTTACCGGCGGGCGACTGCCAATTGGCAATTTTCGTAAACGCCGCGACAAGACCTGTTCTTTCATCGAGCCAATTAACAAATTTCATCGTGAATATCTCTTATGCGATTTGACGTCATGTTCATTTGAAGGAAACATTGAAAGAAAACCTAAATTCAAACGGGTTTCTTTTCAGACGTTCCAAGTTGGAAGTTTTGGAATTTCACAAAGACCCTTCCCGCCTCGTCCACACGCGTCTCTAACGAATCAAGAGAACGCGCTGACTTGGAGTTTTCTGGCATAACGCGTTCTCCGTCGAGGAAAAACACGTCGCCATGACACGGACAATAGAAGAGGACCTCCTCTTCCCCTGTTTTAGGATTGTTAGTTGGACCAACCTTGACCCGACACCCTGCATGAGGGCAAATCGACTGAAACGCCTCAACGCCAAACGTTCCGTCTTCGTTCTGTTTTTTTCGAAGATAAACAACGCCAATGGTCTGGTTCGGGGATGTGTTCCATGCGTCGGTAACGTCGTCAGTCACAACAAACTGACGAGGCGTTTCGTCAAGCGCGTCAATCGACGAAAGAGGATACTCTTTACCAGCCAACCCTTCTTGACTCAGAGGGTATAGAGCCATCCTAGCTCCCGCATAAATCGGCGTCGCCAAAGCGGCCGCGCCCATGCCCATCCCTAATGCTGAAAGGCAGAAATTACGACGGGTCTGAGCGTTTGTGTCAGGAGACGCGCTCAAGCGATCGTCGCACGACGAAGGACAACAGCTGTCGCACGAACGTGTTTCTTTTGGAGAATCGGACATTTGCCAAGGCTCCTAATTGAGGTTTATCTATGTAAGGACGTCGCGCCTCCGCTAACTGTCAGAAAAGCAACCAGACGATTCCCCACTCTTTCAAGGGAGGCGCATGGGACAAAGCGCCTTTCAAAGGCGAAAAGCCGCCGCTACAAATGGTACCCTCCAACCGTCTAAAAAGCAAGCGCAAAGAGAAAAAGAGACAAAAAACAACGTGGCTACACGCCAAGGGGGAAAGTAAGCAAAAATAATCGCACGTACAGAGAACGAGAAATACAAGAAATAAAAAAATGAGCGATATTGGACTCGAACCAATGACCTCCAGCTTGTCGAGCTGGCGTTCTAACCAAACTGAACTAATCGCTCAAAAAAACTCTCAAGATCGACCGTTAAGATCGAAAATGAGCGATATTGGACTCGAACCAATGACCTCCAGCTTGTCGAGCTGGCGTTCTAACCAAACTGAACTAATCGCTCAAGAGCCAGCGCCCCAAAACGAAAAGAGGCGCCAAGACTTTCCGAATTATCTGGCAAAGACTCTGCGCGTCAAGAGGAAAGAAGGAAAATTTTCCAATTTTGCCCCGCGTCTCTCAGCGCGTTCCATTTTGAATTCTCTACGACAAGTATCAGAAGGACAGAAATTTCGTCGCTTCCCTTCAGTCCGAACATAACGCCCAAGGTGTCTTAGAAACACGTTCGTTTCGTTCAACAGTAAACAACAGTCTCATGCTGAAAAACTCAAAAAAAAACTACTTCCAATTGTCAGAAAGGGTAAAACTTCCTAGAATAGTTAGCAAGAGCGCCAGAGACGCCGGCGTCGTTTTCAAATTTGTCCCGTCTCTCTTGGACGCTCTCGGTTGACGAATCGACTCAAATCGAAGAGTCGTTTGACGAGTCTGACTCGCGAATCACTTCCCACATAAAGCTTCAAAGGAGAGGTTCTCTTGTCTGTTAATAAGAAGGCGGTAACGTTAGCGGAGGTTCGACAAAAAGAATTTTGGGGACATCCGGTTGGTCTCTGGGCGTTGTTCACCACGGAAATGTGGGAACGATTTTGCTACTATGGCATGCGCGCCCTTCTTTTGTTATATCTCATATCCACCCTTACTGGATCAAACCCAGGTTTCGGATGGTCCCAAAAGGACGCAAATGAGCTTTATGGTTTGTTCACAGGTCTCGTCTACCTCTTTCCTCTCCTTGGAGGCTATCTAGCCGACCGTTTCCTTGGTCAGCATCGTTCGGTAGTGCTTGGCGGCGCGTTGATGGCGATAGGCGAATTCTGCCTTTTCTACTCAGAATATTTTAGACAACACGCAATCACAACGATTACACCGGTAAACGCTCCTGCCGCATTCTACTGCTTTATGCTGGGGCTTTTCTTAATCACGCTCGGCAATGGTTTCTTCAAACCTTGCATCTCCGTTATGGTCGGCGAACTCTACGATAAACACGATTCCCGCAGAGATTCGGCGTTCTACATTTTCTATATGGGCATTAACGTCGGCGCTTTCATCGCCCCGTTCGTCGCGGGCACTATCGGAGAAAAATGCGGTTGGCATTGGGGGTTTCTGACGGCGTGCCTCGGAATGTGTTTCGGGTTAGTCACTTATTCTCTGTTCCGTCCGAAATTCCTCGGTCCGATTGGAATAAAAGTTAAGGCTCCAAAAACTCTCGATAATAGCGTCGAAACAGCCGAAAAAGAAAACGCTCAAGCTTCGAACGTTCCACAAATCAAACAACCTCTTACGCGTGTCGAGATAGATCGTATCGCCGTTATTTTAACGCTAACCTTCTTCTGTATCGCATTTTGGTCCATCTTTGAACAAGCGGGAACTTCCCTCAATATCTTCGCCAATCAAGAAACAAACCGGCAAGTTCCAAACGTCGTTGGTCGTACGGCTCCTGGGTTCTTACCGAACCAAGCGGATATTGACGTAAAGATTGCTAAACGGAAGCTCGAGACGGATCTCCTTGAACTAAAAGACGCCGCGGAATCTATCGAGGAAGATTCTCAACAACTCGACAATATCGACGATATCTCAGATTATCTTCTCGAAATGGCTGTCGCTAAGAAATTTGATGAAACAATTGCTTTCTTGGAGGAGAACTCGGAAAAGTTCGACGACGAAAAACTGGCGATTTACAAAGAAAAGCTTGCCGATGTTCAGGCAAGCTATGAGACGGGAATTTCGTTAAAAGATCATGCCGACGAAGCCAGACGGCGTGCGAAACTCGAAGAACTTATCGTAGATATGGACAATTTTGAAGACGCGCTTCGTGCAGGAGAAGCAGAACTTGCCGAAGTTCTTGCCGAGATTGAAGAACATCTTCCGCAGAAAATCGAAGAGGCTAAGGCGATAAATCAGGACTTTGACGAAGACGACGAAAACGATCTTCGCGAGAGTCTTCGTCGAGACGTCGTCGTCGCTCGTCAAAAACGTTTTCTAGACGCTGAAAAGCAGAACATCGATCCAAACACGGCCATTTACACATTCCCGACGACTTGGTATCAATCAGTAAACCCGCTTGCCGTCGTCGTTTTTGCGCCGCTATTCGGTTTACTTTGGACTTGGCTCCGCAAGCGCGGACTTGAACCGTCTACGCCTATGAAATTCGGAATCGGTCTGATTATGCTTTCGTTGGCGTTTTTCTTCCTCGTCCCAGGCGCGCTTCAAGCTGCGGCGACAAAAGGCAACGCAGCCGCCTACTGGTTACTTGGAACCTATCTACTCTGCACGTTTGGCGAACTATGTCTGTCTCCTGTTGGACTTTCAATGGTCTCACGTCTCGCCCCTGATCGATATGCGTCTCTTCTGATGGGCGCATGGTTCCTTTCTTCTGCCGTCGCCGGGTATCTTTCCGGAAAACTTGCCGCGGTCTTCGGTTCGAGTGGAGCAGGTTCGACACGAGTCTCCTTCTGCTTTGGCGAAGAAGGAGGTATGGCGGATTACTTCCTCATTATGGCGCTTGTACCGTTATGCGCCGGGCTTCTCGTGTTCCTCTTCGCGCCTCGTCTACGAAAAATGATGCACGAAGACGACGATGTGACAAAGAAGGCTTGATAATCCGACCTCTAAAATTCGCTTACAGACTTTCGTCTTGATAAGTTCACCTCTAAAACGCTCGTTGTCGGGGTCAAACGCCTCGACAACGAGCGTTTTAACTTTATCCCTAAACCTGTTGCTTCAAAAACATCATATAGCAATATTTTATAACAATAACACTATAATTATTCTCTCTGTGTCGCCCTTGATATAACAGCAGTAGGAATTAGAATACCTACGAAGTGGTTATCAGTCGCGAAGCCTACGTTTAAATTTCCCTTTGCGCACGTCGACGGTCGACGCGTTAGAGGGAAAAAGCTATCGGCCTCCTAAGTAACAAAACGAGGAACTGTTTCTCCATGAGCGCCACAAATCGTCGTCAAGCAATAGAATCCGCATCGCAACACATAACCCCTCCGGGTTCGCTCCCGAACGATGGGAAAGCGCCAATTGACTATTATGGAAAGGACGTTTTCAACGCTTCTGCGATTCGAAAATACCTTTCTCGAGGAGCCTCGGAAAAACTGCTGGCGACAATTCAGAACGGCGCGCCCCTCGATCCTTCAGTTGCAGGCGACGTCGCTCACGCAATGAAAGACTGGGCCATTTCGCGCGGAGCCACTCATTTCACCCATTGGTTCCAACCTATGACAAGTGGAACCGCCGAGAAGCATGACGCGTTTCTTGACCTCAATGAGCAAGGCGAAGCGATTATGACTTTCTCTGGTCGCAACTTAGTTATGAGCGAACCAGACGCCTCCAGTTTTCCTTCAGGCGGATTGCGCTGCACCTTCGAGGCAAGAGGTTATACAGCATGGGATCCGACGAGTCCGGCGTTTATTAAGCGTAATCCTCATGGCGCTACGCTATGCATACCGTCGACATTTCTTTCTTTCAACAGCGAAGCTCTCGACAAAAAAATTCCACTCCAACGCTCAATCAGCGCCTTGAAACAAGCGTTATTGCGATTTATGGCATGCTTTAACGAGGCCCCGGAAAGAGTCGCTGTTACGCTGGGAGCTGAACAGGAATATTTTCTAATTGACAAAGCGTTCTACCTCCAGCGTCCGGATCTTTATCAGACAGGTCGGACTCTCTTCGGTGCGCCTCCAGCTAGGCATCAACAACTGGAAGATCATTATTTTGGCGCGATTAAGCCGCGAGTCATTAACTTCATGGCTGAGGTCGAAGAGGAACTATGGCGCCTCGGCATACCTGCAAAAACACGCCACAATGAGGTCGCGCCGGCACAGTTTGAACTTGCCCCGACTTTCGAGGAACTCAATCTTGCGGTTGATCACAATATGTTGACGATGGAGATTCTTCAACGCGTCGCAGAAAAAAACGGACTCGTATGTCTCCTGCACGAAAAGCCGTTCGCCGGCGTCAATGGTTCTGGAAAGCACAATAATTGGTCAGTGACTTACGGTTCGCGAAATTTACTAGAACCAGGCAAGGATCCCATCAACAATCGTGTGTTTCTCGCATTTCTAACGGCCCTGATCCGAGCGACTGATCTTCATAGCGATCTTTTGAGATGTGCGACTGTTACCGCAGGCAACGATCATAGACTTGGAGCAAACGAAGCCCCGCCCGCAATTATTTCTATTTACCTGGGTGAATTTCTTTCTGACATTCTCCGTCAAATCGAAAGCGGCGATTTTAGGAAAAGGAGTTCTAAACACGCTCTCAAGGTCGGCGTCGCGACCGCGCCAAACATCGAAGGGGACGATTCTGATCGTAATCGCACCAGTCCTTTTGCTTTTACAGGTAACAAATTCGAGTTTCGCGCCTGCGGTTCAAGTCAATCGTGTTCCGAATTCAACACGTTTTTTAACGTCGCCGTCGCTGAATCGCTTGATTATCTGTCCGAAAAATTTGAAGCTATCGGCAATTCAGATGATTTTGACGATCAGTTACGCGATATCCTCGCCGAAGTTCTCCGGAAACACGATCGGGTAGTCTATAACGGCGACAACTATAGCTCTCGCTGGATTGAAGAAGCAAATCGTCGCGGGCTTCCTTGCCTTAAAACGGCTCTTGACGCTCTTAAACCTTTGCTCAATCCCAAAAATTGTCGTCTTATGGAGAAGTACGGTATTTTCACTACCGTCGAACTCGAATCGCGATATGACGTCTATTCTGAAGAATATTTGCGTAAAATTCAAATTGAAGGCGAAGTCGCCTGTGACATGGCGCGGAACATAATCTTACCCGTCGCGCTTGAATCTTATGACTTTCTCGCTAAGACGTTAAAAACGGTTCGAGATTTATGTGAAAACCCTAAAGGGGTAAAGGGGCGAAAAGTACTTGAAACCAAGTTTGAGACGATGGGCAATCTTGTAGCTCAGCTTGAAGAGAAGATCGAAAAACTTGCCCAAATTGGGGCGGCTAACGCTGACAATTGTCAAGAATACATCCAAACCACGCGAGATTTAAGAACGGTGGTTGACGTCCTTGAAACGTTGGTTGACGATAGAAAATGGCCGTTGCCCAAATACAGAGAGATGCTCTTCATAATGTAAAGAGGGAGCGTTCAACCTTCGTGAAACACGTCTTGTAAAATTCCTTACAAGACGTGTTTCTATAAACGAAGCTTCTTGTCGTTTCTCTCGCTCTCCCCTCAAGACTCGATAGACGTCTCCGACGTTGCCACGTCGGCGTCTTCGTCGTCTTTCTCGTTTTCGTCTTCAACGATTGCCTTTTTTTCAAAATCAATCTCTTCACGCCAATAAAGCGAAGCGTCAATTTTTTCAAGATCTGAAAGTGTTTTACGCGCCTCCGAAAACCGTCTAAGATGTCGATACAACGTGGCTTTGAGAAGAAGAGCTTCAGCGTCGTAAGGATTTTTCTTTAACAGATTTTTGAGACAGCACTCTGCTTCGAACCAATTGCCGCAAAGATAATGCGTTTGAGCCTCGAGAAACGCTTCCCCGGATGAATCGACGTCAAGCATTTTCTCGTATTTCTTAAGACTCGAACTCGCCGCTACGCTGAGAAAGAGCCATGAAGTCAGCACGGTTCCGCCCACAAAAATACGTGCAAGAGAAGAGAGAAAGTCGATCCAGTAAAAATTCAAAAATATCGCAATATTACAGATAATTCCGAAAAGAATTGCAACGCCAAGATGTCCCCACAAGCCATATCGTAAGACGCCGGTAGAACCGGGCCAGAGAATGAGAATTGGCTTGACAAAACTTTTCAAGACGCGACGCTCCCTAAAAAACGCCAGCGACGTCAACAGTGGACTACGCTGTAAACTAAGTTTATTGAAATAAGCGCGCCCCCCAAACAAGGGGGTTCTGAAGTCTAACTAAACGATTCGTCCTTGTCAATCACGGAAAAAGGTGTTATTATGAAACCGGTCTTCGGACAAGTCAAAGGACGGTCTTTTTGGGGGCGTCATGCAACCTAAAGTTCTCTTACTTGAAAAAGCCGACGTCTCCGACGTCGTCGCTCAGTGCGTGTGCGCGTTACGACAGGGCGCGCTTTTAGTATTGCCCACTGAGACAGTTTACGGATTAGGCGCGCTTGCTTCTAACGCTGACGCAGTCTCTCGACTCTGCGTACAGAAAGAACGGCAATTGGGACATGCCCTTCCCCTCGCGGTCTCCAGTTTTGCGATGGCACGCGAATACGTCGACGACCTTTCGCCTTTAGCCGAGAGGCTTGCTCGACATTTTTGGCCCGGTCCACTTACGCTTGTCGTCGACGCCTCGCATTCTAGCGGTAAATTACAAACTCTTCCCAAAGGAGCCCTTAACGCTATTATGCCACGGCAAACGTGCGGTTTTAGAGTACCGCGGAACGATTTTCTTTGTCGCGTCATAGACGCAGTCGGAGCGCCCCTCGTTCTTACCAGCGCCAATCTTTCAGGTCGTTCGCCGGCGTTAACGGCGCAAGAAGCAAAAGAATCGTTAGGCCCTCGTGTCGACCTCGTCGTTGACGGCGGTCCTGCAACCTACGGTCTATCGTCAACCGTCGCCAAACTCTCCGGCAAAGAAATTACGATTTTACGCGAAGGCGTAATTTCTTCAGAAAACCTTCAGAACGCCGCTATTAAAACCAACCTCTTCGTGTGCGCCGCAAACATGTGTCGGAGTCCAGTCGCCGAAGTTATCGCGCGAAAAATTATCGCCGAGAAATTAAATATTCCACCCGACGAACTCGAAGCAAATGGAGTCCGTGTCGTCTCGGCGGGAATAATCGCTCCTATTTCTCGTCCTGCTCCTCCAGTCGTCCGTCGCTTTGTTCAGAAATTCTATGGGGTTACGCTCGATTCGCACCGTTCAAAAGGAATCGATTCCTCGCTCGTTCGCTATGCTGATAATATTTTCACAATGGAAAAAGCACAAAGCGAAACTCTCCGAGCTCTCTATCCCGAACATGCAGATCGCATAACAACGCTCGATCCTTCAGGTCATGACGTCGCCGATCCTTTTGGCGGAACGGGCAAGGACTATCGAACCTGTTTTAAAACCATTGAATCGCTCGTTAAAATTCGACTAAATCAACTTTTGTAACTGCAGAAATAAATATTGCCCTTTTGTTGTGTAGCGTGCAACTCGACAAAGGCGTTCCATCCTCTGTCCGCCTGTTTGTAAACGCTTTTTCATCCTGTGCTTTTTCGAAAAACTCGGCAGAAGGTAAGAGATAATCGTCGAAATTTGCCGAACCTATTCGTTGCGTGTGTTTCTATCACGCCATGTTCGGCTCGTTGATAAACATGTAACTTGAATCCCTCAATCCCTGTTCCTCTAGGAAGTTCTGTCATGAAACCACTTGCAGAATACATTCGCTCTATCCCCGATTTTCCCGTTCCTGGCGTTCTTTTCCGTGACGTCGTACCGCTTATTGAGGATCCTGAAGGATTGCGGCAGTCAATCGTTGAACTTAAAGCTGGGGTTTCAAATTGGGGTTCAATAACGAAAGTTGCCGGAGCAGAAGCGCGCGGTTTTATTTTTGGCGCGCCTTTAGCGCTGGAATTGGGCGTGGGTTTTGTACCGCTCCGAAAACCGGGTAAACTCCCCTTTGAAACAGTCTCAGTTGATTATGAACTCGAATATGGTAAAAACACCATCGAGATGCATAAGGATTCAATCCAACCTGGCGACCGCGTCTTATTGATCGACGATCTACTAGCGACAGGCGGAACGATTTCCGCCTGTCGCGAACTCGTTGAAAGTCAGGGTGCGACTGTCGTCGGCGCCGCTTTTGTTATCGAACTAGTCGATCTCAAAGGTCGAGAAAAGCTACAGGGAATTCCAGTTTTCGCTCCTGTGCAGTTTGAGGGCGAGTGATTCTCCACGCCTAGTTTTCTAGACGAGTTTATGCCATTTTCCCCCTCCTTTGTTTTGGTTTTATTCAAAACATTAGGGGATATTTTCAAGCGCCGGCGTGAAAATGTCGATTCGGAAGAAGGGTTTTTAAAACCACGAAAGGATTGTCAGAAAAACGTCGGCTATGCCCTTTTTCCTGTAGAATGATTCATCCCTTTTGAGGCGACCATGGACGCGCTTGGAAAACTCAACAGACTCGACGGGTTAGTTGGCTCGACCCCATTGTTGAAGATCGATCTTTTGTGGCGGGGTAGACCGCGAACGGTCATGGCAAAGGCTGAGTACCTGAATTTTACAGGTTCAATCAAGGATCGGATGGCTGCGCATATACTTCGCAAAGCGCTTCTTGCAGGGGAACTTAAACCTGGCGACGCCATAGTTGAGGCGACAAGCGGAAACACGGGAGTGTCCTTTTCAGCGCTTGGTCGTCTCATCGGATGTGAAGTTGTTATTTATCTTCCCGACTGGATGTCGGTTGAACGCATTAATCTCATGAAAGCATACGGAGCCGACGTTCGCCTCGTTTCACGAGAAGAAGGAGGCTTCAAAGGCTCTATTGAACGCGCAGAGCGCATGAAGATAGAAGACCCCGAGCACGTTTTTCTCCCTCGGCAATTCGACAACGAAGACAACTGCGAAGCGCACTATCTTTCGACAGGATCTGAAATTGTCGTCCAACTAGCGCGTTTGGGTCGTAGGATTGACGCCTTCGTCGCAGGAGTTGGAACAGGCGGTACCGTTATGGGTTGTGGACGTAGGATTAAGGAGTTCTATCCTCACGCGACGATTCATCCGCTTGAACCTGCTAGTTCGCCTCCCCTTTCAACGGGTTATAAAATTGGGTTTCACAGAATCCAGGGGATTTCTGACGAATTCATTCCGGCGATTCTAAAACTTGATCAACTGGCCCCTGTTGTCAGCGTAGACGACGGCGACGCGATTTTAGCAGCTCAGGCCTTATCAAGAAATCTCGGACTTGGCGTCGGCATTTCCTCCGGCGGCAATCTCTTAGGCGCTGTCAAATTACTCAATCAACTCCCCGAAGATCAAGCCCAAAAAGCTACTGTCACAACCGTTTTTGTCGACGACAATAAAAAATACCTTTCTACAGACTACGCCAACTTTGAAGAGCCTCGCGAGGGATACATCACGCCGGAAATTGAACTCCTCGAAGTCTCTTCGATTCGCGCTTAGGATTTAACGACTACGTTTTTGTCACAGGAGGGACCGTTCTATCTGTCTGACGCCGGAAGCATCCCTCCTGTTTCGTTTCGCAGTGTCTATTCGTCTTTAAGGCTTCAGCTTTCTTTATCGCGGCGTTGTAAATCTTCAAAAAAGGAATAGAATTAGGGGAAGGTTTCATGGTAACAGGTTGAGGAAGATAGGTTCTCTGTTACATGGTGGAACGTCAGGAACGCAATGAAACGGATTTTTTGATAGCGCGCGCCCTGAACAAAGGAAAGAAGTCTGGACCGGATTTCAGATATTTGTTAAGATTGGCGAATTGCCCCCCTCGAGCATATATTCGCTCGTATTCACTCCAACCGTTTATCGTTCACGTCCGTCATGTCGTCCCAGTTTAGCACAATAAAACGCTTTTTATGGCGTTCGTTGGTTCTGGTTTTATGGATCGGGGCCGCATGCTGGACGATGGATTTCTTATTCGCACAATCGCCTGTTTCTCAGGTCGATTCCGCCGACGTAACGCAATCTTTTCATCCCGGGCTCATTAGAGTCGATTTGTCAATCACGACGCCTAAACCAACCTCTTGGGTTGGCGAAATCACGCTTTCACGTGGAGCTTTCGCCGATCCTATTCCACTTGGAATTAACGCGACTAGCGGTACGGACTTCTTTTTTTCGAACCATTCTCAAAATTGTTTGGCGCTTTGCACTCGTTCTCCAGAAACGTTCTGCGGCGTTGAGACCACGATTATTGCCCCTCGTGACTCACAGTTGGAATTGAAATTGGCGGATGTTGCAAACAATCAACGGTACGTAAGAGCAATCTTTGTAGAACGTCTAATTGACTCGTCGACTTCGATTACTCTAGGCGATCAGGGCGCCGTCGTCGAAATCACTCGAGCTCCCGCGGACGAACTACCTGTGTTCATTCGTAGATTCAGTTCAAGTGATCAACTTAACTCATCCGCAATTTTTCGTCCCAACGAAACAATAAGCCTATCCGTCATTCCCCGATCGTCCGCTTCCAAACTTACTAACGATCTTGTGCTTGTTGCGTCCGCACGGACGTTGGGAACCGAAACGCCATTCTGGACAGATTCATGCGAAGCGCCGCTGTCGCAAATTCAGCAGAACGACGTTGCCGCAAGCTCTCCTGATGGAAAATTTATCCCTTGTGTTTTCAATATGACAACGCCTGAGAAGGGGGGAGTTTTTGAGATAACGTTTGAATTACTCTCAAAAGTTCCGAACGGGCACTCGCGGCTAACGTTCCCCCTCTCGTCGCCGCGCAAGGGACGTCAGGAGGGGACGTCTATCGCTAGACGAGTCGTTCAAGGAATCGTGGTTCAAGACTCGTCAAACCAAACAAAGACAATTAATTCACTTAGGGATGTGGACGGCAACCTTCGTGGCGAACTTCTAGCAATTATCGATCCGACGAATCCTTCTTGGCGTAAGGCTTTTTCTAAACGACGCTCTCTCCCATTCTACAAGTCGACTTCCGGCGACGTTCCTCTGAATGAAAAAATAGGCGGCGTTTTTCGCTCAACTTTTGCCGTTGACGACAGCGCTCCTCAAGAAACATTTGCAGCCAACAGGTCTGTTGAAGAAGCCGACGACAACGCTAGGTTTCAACAAATCGCGCCCGTCGACGAAGAATTGTTCCCATCTTCAAGCGCGTCTACAAACGGACGAGTTTTGGGCCAAGCGCCTAGTGGAAACGCATATGGATCAACGCCGTTCAATATGAACATACTTGGTCTTGGTAAGGCGGACACGTCCAAAGAGAATGTCGAACTTGCGGAAGCGCAAGAGCGCTTTAACTTTGTTCGGCGTTGGGAGCGAGACAAATTTAGCACGTTCCTGCGAAATATTGACCGCCATAATTGGTCTATGGTTGCCGATCTCTGGGAAAAACCCATTAGCAGCGGTTCGTCTCGTCCTTTTTCCGACGAGGAACTTAAGCAATTCGCACCGCCACAAACGAAATTTCTCCGTCTCGAGGCAAACGGGAAGATAGGAGAACATCACGAAAACAGCAACGTTTACGAAAAACTTGCGTCCATTGGAGTTCGTTATGATCCAATATCTTGGGAGGCATACCCCTTGCCGATACAGGAGTTAGGAAAACCACATCTTTTAGAAATTGAATATCCGACGAGTTTTCCTCAGAAATTAGCCGTTAGCATTCTCGAACAAAGTCCTTCTGGCGCGTTGCTGCCAACGTCGCAAGACGCTGGAATAGTCGTCGACTCCGATCCCCTTTCAGATCGCGCTAAGCGTGATGTATCGCGGTTTTCGATGGTTTTCTGGCCAAGGACCAAGACGCCTGTGGTTCTTCTTTCAAACGCGTCGAATCAAACTCCTGCCGCTTACGGTCAAATCCGCGTCTACCGTGCAAACGACGCCGAACCTCAAATTGCAACGCCTAACCGAGGAAGAATCTTTAGTTTAGCTTTTACTCGTCCTGATATCTGTCGTCAGTTTTCAAGTTCGTTGAAACCGTCCCTTTTTGGTTTATCCGGCGCTGAAGATTGGCAAGCCTTTGACGAGTCTATCTCTCGGCTTCTGTATTACCTTTCCGCCTACAATTATGACGCGGCGATGCTTTCCGTCGTAGCCGACGGTTCAGCCCTCTACCCTAGCCAGTTAATTAATCCAACGCCCAAATACGACGGCGGCGTCTTTCTTCCTTCAGGCGGAGACCAAACACGAAAGGATGTTCTATCCCTGACGGCTGCGCGATTTGAGGCGCAAGGCAAATCTTTAATTCCGCTGATTAAACTCAACGGAACGCTCCCGACCCTAGAACGCCGCCTCGCCCTGCTCCGTTCAAACGCCGTCACAGACTCTGAGCGTAGCGCAATAGAAGGAATCGAATGGCTTGGCGCAGGAGCTAGGCGTTTCGTCGATTCAAGGCAATCCCGCGACGGCTCTGGCCCGTATTACAACGTCCTTCACCCCGAAGTTGAGAAACAGGTTCTAGCCATTGTTCAAGAGCTTGTTTCACGATGCTCTTCCTTCAGCAGTTTTGGCGGTTTAGCTCTTGACGTAGGGACGAACGGCTGGTTAGCGTTGCCTGACGACCTCTACTACGGCATGGACGACGTGACAATCGCACGATTTGTTCGCGAATCCAATCTCGAGAGTTCCTTGGCGGACAAACCGGGTTGTAACGTTCAGGATTTGCTTCTATTCAAAGGAACAGAACGGTATCGTCAACGTGCTGAATTCATTAGTTCCTTCTGTAGAGACGAATGGATCGAGTGGCGAATTGAAGCGCTTTACAATTTTTACAGCAAGATTCGTGCAACCATCGCAGCTTCACGCTCAGACGTCCGACTTTTTTTAGACGCGTCCAGCGCGTTGGATGGTTCTAACTGTCAAGACGTTCTCTTCCCAAGACTTGGCGGCAACTCAAAGCTTCGCTACTCTCTCCGTCTCGTCGGACTTGATCCCGTCCGTTATGCATCCATATCGTCTCAAAAAAAGCGTTTTAGCGGGATTTCACAAGCAGGTTTTGTCGCTGGGGTTCCTTCTGGAGAGACTTGGGATTCAACTATTGTACTTTTGCGACCTGAAAAGGTCTCTCAGACAAAGCCTTTTGTAAGATCCGCGCTCGATTATGAGCTTAAAACTCCTGAAGCAATTTCTCTCTTTGCTAGGGATTATGCGTTTCCTGGAGTATCTTTCCAGCACGAAACAGATCCCAATCGTCTTTACGATTTCGATTTAACGAGTCCGTTCCCCGCGTCTGTTGTTGAACTTAATACAAGAGCGCTTCCAGCTGGTTTCGAAAATCGAAGGCGTTTCGCTCGTACTCTCGCTGTCGCGGACTGTCTCTGTTTCTTCGACGGCGGCGACGCCGTTCCTTTTGGCCAAGAAGAATCCCTTAGAGACTGGGTTTATGTCTTTAAAAGCCTACCCGCAGTTCCTTTCAAAACATGGCGTCCTAAATCGGAAACTTCGGGTAAATCTACCGCTGACGATAAAAACCTAGTTGAGTCGGAGGAGAATGTCGAGGCCCCAGAAAAATCGATTCAACCCATCGTCGCACGTTATTATCGTAACAGTCGAGAAACGTGGATATACTTGTTAAACGCCGCGCCGTTCCACACTAACGTTAAAATGACTATCAGTCGCAAAAACAAGTCGCGACATGAAGTGTTTACCGGCCTTCGGCAAGATGAGCCAATTGCTGTAAGCGACTCGATAATTTGGACCTTTACTGCAACTCCCTACGATTTAGTCGCCTTGCGGATAGAGGATCCCCAAGCAACCCTCGAATCGATCGACGTTACACGCCCCGCTGAGATATGTGGAGCCGAAGGGCGGCTGCGTCACACGGCGCATGACTTCGTCAATAGAATAGTCGCCGCTAAGAAGGGGCTCGATCATCCCATTCGTAACGGCGGTTTTGAGGAAACCTTCGCGCCGATTGCGTCTGTTTCGAACATAGAAGAAAAAACGCCTGACAAAGCGAATTTACTTGGTCTAGTACCGCCGCAAACGCTCCTCTTTAAAAAATCGCGCGAGACAAGCGAGAATTCGCAGGTCGATCCAAAAGTTCCATCGACTGACACGTCGCATCCAGACGTTTACGACATGACAAACATCCCGGGATGGAGCGTGTTCGGTCCTAACGATTTCGACGCACGTCTCGACACAAATGTCGTAAAAGACGGTCGTGCAAGCCTCAAACTCTCGTCTAAGCAAAATTCCGGAAGGATCGTCAGTCAACCTTTTGCCCCGCCAACTGCGGGAAGACTCTGTATCCAGATTAGTGTAGGAGTCGCAAAAGGCGCTCGTGAATTGCCGTTGGATATCTGTCTTATAGGACGTAAAAGCGGGGAGTATTACTTTCGCAGTTTATCAATCGGTTCAGCCCTTCTAAAAAAGATGGAGAAGCAGGGAGCTGAACCGGATGAATCGGGAATAATCTGGCACACTGACGTTGTTTTCTTTGATCGACTTCCGTTTGACGGCTTGGACAATCTTTCTCTCTGTTTTGAACTCAAGGGACGCGGCGAAGTCTGGCTTGACCAAATTCGCCTCTACCGTCTTGCGTTTGCGACAACAGAGCAAACGGAACTTATGAAGCTCATTCACACTGCGGAATTTCGGGCTTCAAAAGAACGTGTGATTGATCTGATGTTCATGCTTGACAGCTATTGGGCGGAACTCCTCCGAGACCAACTTCCTGACGACTCGCCGCTACTCGCTTCCGTACGACGTCAAACGGCATTCGTCGCCGAAGCGCCCCAAGAAAGGCTTCCCGACGTCCCAAGCACAAAGAATGAACAAGATGAAAAAAGTAGCAAAGGATGGAGTCGTCTCAAATTCTGGCAATCTCTTAAATGAAATAATTCAATTGGTCGTAATTGAATGCGTGATATTTGACACGCTGTCTTTCGGCTAGACAAATCAAGCTTTTCCAGAAGCAACGTCGTCCTTCTCCCAAACTGGTTGAAATCAACAGGGCTTCAATCTATAATCTTAACGTGGCGTTTCTGCCTATAGTTTTCCACAAACCAATCGACGGATTATTTTGCAATGACTGATTCGTACTTCTTCGACAGAGAACTGCGAAGTTCCGTCGAACGTCTCCTTCTCCCCGATATTCACACGCCGGGTCAATACATAGGAGGCGAAGTGGGTCAGGTTGTAAAACCGTTCGATTCAGTCGACGCGCGGATGTGTTTCTGCTTCCCTGACGTCTACTCGATCGGAATGTCAAACGTCGCTTTAAGCGTCCTTTATGACGTCATTAATCGTCGTCCAAATCTAGCATGCGAGCGTGCGTTCTGCCCGGAAACAGATTTTGAAAACACGTTGATTGCGAGCGGTCTACCGCTATATTCGTTAGAAACTTTTACGCCTCTAAATGCGTTTGACGTCGTAGGTTTTACCCTTCAGTACGAACTCTGCTACACAAGCGTTCTAACCATGCTCAACCTAGGACGTATCCCTCTTAGGCGTTCGCAACGTGGAATAGACGCCCCTTTGATCGTCGCAGGAGGTCCCGCCGCATGCAACCCCGAACCCCTTTCGGACTTTATCGACGTCTACCTCCTCGGAGACGGCGAAGAATCAGTTCCTGATCTGTTGCAATTCTGGAGCGATTTAAGGCGACGCTACGGGCTTTCGCGAGCAGCATCGTCCAAGAACGGCGTCTTTCCTTACGACGGCGTTGCCGAATCTATACCACAGATACGCCGTGAAATGCTCCTTGAAGTTGCAAAGCGTTTCGATTGTGCATACGTGCCTGAGTTCTACTCTGTAGATATAGATTCTGACGGTCGCGCACGTCGACCGAGACCGATTGTCGACGACGTTCCTGAATACATTAAATCGTCAATTGTCCGCAATCTTGACGCTTTTCCGCCTCCAAAACGCCCTCTTTTACCGCTGATAGAAAGTATTCAAGATCGTATTTCCGTTGAAATAATGCGAGGTTGTCCACAAAAATGTAGGTTCTGTCAAAGCACACAACTCAAGCGGCCGATTCGTGTTAGATCTGTTGAAACAATTATTGACGCAATTCAAGAAGCCGCTGCCGCCACCGGCGTTGACGAGGCGACGCTTCTCTCGTTGTCGTCAAGCGAATATCCACGCTTTGAGCAAGCGCTTAAAACTATTAACGACGCGCTTTGTCCCGCAGGAATCACGCTCTCTGTTCCGAGTTTACGAGTTAATCATCAGTTAAGCGCTGTGGTTGAAGGGCTTTCGACAGAACGTTCCTCCAGCTTAACCGTCGCGCCGGAGGCGGCGCGTGACGAAATGCGGCGTCGAATTGCAAAGCGCGTAACGAACGACGATCTTTTTTCAGGATGTCGAGCCGCGTTCGAACACGGTTTTTCACGCATAAAGATGTATTTTATGTGCGGTTTTCCACATGAAGTAGAAGACGACGTCGTCGGCATAGTGGAACTATCCGACCAAATTTGTCAACTAGGAAAAGACGTTCGGGGAAAATGGCCGTCCGTCGTCGCAAACGTCTCTAACTTCGTTCCCAAACCGCACACCCCTCTTCAATGGGAAGGAATGGCGACCCGTGAATATTTTGAAGAAGCGCATCGGATCTTGCGCCAAACCAAACGTCGTCGTTCTGTCGAGGTCAAGTACCACGCGCTTGACGTCAGTCTCTTGGAGGGAGTCTTTGCGCGAGGCGATCGCAGAGTCGGTAAAACGATCGAGACAGCATGGAAAATGGGCGCGAGACTCGATCCTTGGCGTGAACACTTTAAACCAGAGATTTGGAAAGCCGCTATAGACCAGACGAAATTGGACGTTAATCTGATTTCTCATACGTCTTACTCGCTCGACGCTGAACTCCCCTGGGATCATGTTCTTCTCTTCAATAGTAAGGAGAGGCTTAAAGACGAATATGAACTCAGTCGCCAATGTAAGTTGACTAGGATTGGCTAGAAAATCGGCGTACGCCAACTGAACGAATACGTCGACGTCTAACGGCGTCTTTTTAACTTTTTTAAGGAGAAGTACTATGGAACCTCGTTTTTCACGTCGTGGCTTTTTCGGTCTATCCTTCGGCGCGGCAGTCGCGGCGTCGGCGTCAAAACGTCAAGTTTTTGCAGGTTCTACTAAACCTTCCAAGGAGTTTCCTCTAACGACCTTCTCGTCAGATCACACTTCTGTTCGTTTTTACACGAAAGCGGTTGCAGAACCTACTAAAATTCTTCAAATTTCCGACGTTCACCTTTTCATCGACGATGAACGTGGAAATGAATTTCGACAGTACTCTGAGAGAATGTCTAAGGCGTACAATCATACTCGACATTTTGAATCGGGGGCAGATACAAACCCCCAAGACGCGCTCAAAGATATTGCTGAACGAGCTAAAGGTAAAGGCTATGACGCGTTAGCGCTCACTGGCGATATCGTCAGTTTCCCCTCCGCCGCAGGAGTTGACTACGTCAAAAACACGCTCGCTTCCGTAGACGCGCCTTTTTATTATGTCTGTGGCAACCACGACTGGCATTTTGAAGGAATGGAAGGGACTGAACGCGATCTTCGTGACGAATGGATCGAAAAGCGTCTTAAATCTCTTTATCCCAAGGGAGTCAATCCCCTAGCATACGCCGTTAAAATCAAAGGTGTTAAACTCCTTTTCATCGACGACTCCATTTATGAAATTCTCCCGGAACAGCTGGAATTTCTCAAGAAAGAACTCGCTGATAATATGCCGTCCCTACTCTTCATGCATATTCCGCTTTACGCGCCCGGACGACGCGTAGCGTTCGGAGTCGGTCATCCGGACTGGAATGCGGCAAACGACGGCAATTACAAAATCGAACGCCGTCTTCGCTGGCCTGAAGAAGGACACAATGAAACGACATATGCGTTTTACAATGAGGTTCTCAACGCTTCGAACCTCATAGGAGTTTTCACGGGGCATATTCATCAAACCTCACTCGACATTCTCAACGGCAAACCGTCGAGCGTCGTCCGTGCAGCAAACGACGGATCAACGTTAAAAATCGAAATTCTTCCTTATCCGAATAAAGGCTGAAAGGACTACTTCAGCTACAATTAAAAATAAAAAAAATAAGCAAGATCGGAAAAATTTTAGGAAAAAGGGACTTTGTAGCTGACATGTCCCTTTTTCTCTGTTACAATTGGGTCTGACGGAAACTAACTGGTTCGATTTCAAACAATCGTCAAAACCGATACATTGGTCATCGAATCAGGAAAATCGCCTCGTTTTTGACGTTTTGAAAACGTCGGCTCCATGAGTTAGGGATATACTAAAGAACGGTTAATTGCCGCCGTTCCCGGGTGAGACGGGCAAGAAGTCATGCTTTGTTTAGGTTTGACGAATAGCATACGTCGAAGGCAGTTGATCTCGGTTAACGCGAAACGATCTTCTCCCGTACAAGGTCGGCGTTGCCGCTTCGCCAATAAAAACAGCAATTTCTTTGCGTTTGAATAGAGTTGACACGTTAGGCGTAGGTCTTTGTATAAAGGACTTTCGTGACTTCGGCTAAAGGAGACGTTACCTCATGAATTTGGTAGGAAAGATTTTCGTAGGCGTCATTGCGTTGATGAGCGTCGTTTGCCTGACCGTCAGCGCCGTTTCGTATGCGTCGCATCATAGTTGGAAGGAGAAGTCCGCCGAGCTTACGAAGCAACTGAACGACGCCAAGCAAACGCAGCAAACACTTACGTCTCAAAAGTCGGAGCTTGAGAGCAAAATTCAGAGTGAAGCGCAGATCTATACGGCTGCGATGGAAGCGCTCAAAACCAAGGCAGACGCTCTTGAAAAGGCAAACGACGAACTTAAGCAGAAAAATGAAGAGCTCCAGGCGGATCTTGATCAACGTCTTGCAGTCATCGATTCAAACAACAGTCACATTGACGATCTTCGTCAGCAATTGAGCGCTGCGTCGATTGATCTTGCGACAGCCCAGAATCTGCGTGCGAACTATCTCCAAGATCTCGCTCGGACGATTGGGAAACTTCATGAACTATCCGCAAAGTTCGGCGATCTTGAGGAGAAAAATACTGATCTCGTGGCTTCTTATGACGAAGCGTTGACTGTTCTGAATAAAAACGGTCTTTCCGCCGACCCGAGCGATTACAGCGACCTTCCGAAATTTGCCGTCCAAGGGACGATTGAAGCCGTGCGTGAAGGAAACGACGGTCTCCTAATGATTTCCATTGGTTCTGACGACGGCTTGAGCGAACACAATAAGCTTGACGTCAGACGCGGCGATTCTTACCTCGGCAAGATTGAGGTCGTTACAGTCGAACCTAACCGTGCAGTGTGTAAGGTTTTGCCTGAATACCGTCTGGGCGTCATGATGGAGGGCGACGATGTCTACTCGCAAAAATTCAACTGAGAAAAGCGCAAAAAAGACCAAGGAACCCAAAGTTAAAAAGGTAAAGGAACCGAAACCGAAAAAGGAGAAGGTTAAGAAGTCAAAGGGGAAAAAGGGAACGGAAGAGTCCTTTGGCGAAGCTTCGTTTGAACAGCCAAAACAGGCTCCTGTTACTCGGCGTAAAGCGCCCAAAGCTCCTAAGGACGTCTATACGCTTGTCCTTCTGATAAGTTTCCTCTTCTTTGTTATTGCGACGGTTTTCCTCTATCTGGACCTGGCGTCCTACAAATGAGTGACGGATTTGTCCGTTGATCGTCCTGTCATATGTTTTCGCCGCGCCACTTGGCGCGGCGATTTTTTATTTTTCTTATCTTCGTGCTAAAACAATCCCTTAACCCCCGCATGAGGCAAATCATTAGTCGTTGGAAACTCACGGGAAAAACCCGTAAAATGCCGTTTCGCCGCTTTTAAATCATGAAAATAACCTTAAAATAGTTCCGAGGGTTCGTCTTCGCCGTCAGTTAGAAACCTCTAAACAGGTAAACAGGTAGAAGAGCGCCGTCTTTTGTGGGTTTTCCTTATTACTTTCGCTTGACAATGAGGTCTGTGTGATGGACAGCCGGACGACAATACTCAACAGAATCAAAAACGCGCTTGTCGACGTCGATAAATCAAAGTTACAAGCGCCTGAAACGCCGGAAATCTGGCCTGTCGTAGGCAAGTCGTCGGAAGAACTTATGGGCGAATTTGCGGATAATCTAAAATCGGTCGCAGGCGAAGCTTTCTTGTGTCAAGATGAAAACGACGCTCTTGCTAAGATTGCCGACGTCATGAAAGAGGTCGCAGCCGCCTCAAAGCAACCGGCTCCCTATAAGCTCGGTGTTTATGACTCTGAATTCGCACGAACAACGGCTTTCAAGCTCGTTGAAAAACACCCGGATTGGGTCGCGCTTAATGCGCCGGACAATCCTGCCGTCGATCCTAGAGATTACGAGTCTATGACGGCAAGTCTCGTCACACCCTTTGCCCTCCTTACTGACACTGGTTCGTGCGCAATTGAAGGGCGTTCCGCGTTCGAACGGCTCCTCTGCTACCTCTCGCCCGTCTGTTTCGTTCTCGCTAAAGCAAATCAACTCCGAGAGAATCTGCCGCATGCTTGGCCAGAAATCGAGGTTAAAATGCAAAATCCACAACAGCGTGGCGAAATTGTTTTGGTCACTGGACCAAGTCGAACAGCAGATATTGAAAAAAAGCTCGTCTTGGGCGTGCATGGTCCGCAAAGATTGATCGTCTTTCTAATCAGAGACTAAAAGTATGTGCCGTCTGTTCTTATTTTCCCCAGTATTCTAACTTCTGTCTGACTCGAGGATCAAAATGAAAGTCTCTGATATAGTTTTTCGTTGTTTCATTTTGTCTGAGATTCAGGAGAATTGTTATGTTCTCTCTCTCAAGGGCCAGGACGACTGCGTTGTCGTCGATCCTGGAATCGATCCCTCTGAAGTAGTTGAAGCGATTCAACACGATGGTAAAACGCCTGCCGCGCTCCTCGTAACTCATGGGCATTTCGACCACATTGCCGGCGTCCCCGTTTTAGAGGCCGCATTTGCCAACACTCCGGTGTATATAGGTGAAAAAGACAAAGACAAGCTAGCAAATCCTCAAAAAAACCTCTCTTTTGAATTTGGGACGCCCTTTTCAACTTCGACGTCTGTAATTGGAGTCGCCGAGGGAGAAATTCTCAAGGTCGCGGGGTTTGAATTTAAAGTTCTCGAAATTCCCGGTCATTCCTGCGGTCATGTCGCCTATCTTGTTGAAACAGAAGAACGTCCGATCTTGTTCTGCGGCGACATAATTTTCGCAAATGGCGTTGGAAGAACAGATTTTCCTGATAGCGATCATGCGACTCTTATACGTTGCATTCGTGAAAAAATCTTCACCTTACCTGACGAAACCCTCCTGTGTTCAGGGCACGGCGTCCTAACGACCGTTGCAAAAGAAAAACACGGCGGTTTCTTCTCATGATACGGAATTCCGACGGTTTTCCCATAACATCTCCGCGATTCGCCCCGTCGGCAAGGAAACGTCAATGACAGTCAAACGCTTATTTGAAATCAAGTCTTCCGAAGATCCTAAGACGCCGATTCAATTCAAATTCTTGTGCTGGCTGTTTCTATATGCCTCCATAGCCTTTGTCGCCTCGTTGATACTTTCGTTAACGTTTGCAACGTTAGCCGCAAGAAAAGAAGTTCGTCAGGTAATACAGAGTAAAATCTCCGACGCTTACGAACACTCCAAAATTTCTAACGACGCGCTGAAGACGCTAAAAAGCATGACAGCTCAGGTCGGCGTTCAGCGTACTCGCGCGCTTGCGCTTTTAATTCAATCCGATCCGTCGATTCTTAAGGAAGGCGACGTCGAGACGACGACCGTTAACCTTGGGAAAATTGCCAGACTTATCAAGGTCGATGAAATTGACGTTACAGATGAAAATGGTTTCATCATTGCTTCTTGGCCAACAGGAGCGACTGAAATCGGCTATAATATGGGCTCTGGTTCAGAGGCAAGAAAATTCCTTCCGATTCTATCCAATCCGGATTTAGAGATTTCTCAAGAAATAAGGCCAACTGAAGGCGCTAACGATTCAAAACTGTATCAGTTTTCAGCCGTTGCCCGACGCGATCGTGTTGGAATTATCGAAGTCGGATTTCGAGCGGAAGACGTAGAAGACGCCTACAACCTTGCAAACATCTCAAATTACATCAGTTCAGTCGTAGGATATGACGGTTTTCTCTGGGTGTATCAAGGTCCAAACGCTATAAAGAAGCCAGGTTCTGACGAAGTCGAATCAGACGCGAAGACTTCTGGAAAGTCAGAAGTTTCTGAATATTTGGACGGTCAAATTTCAGGACCTAAATTTACACAAGCGAGTGTAGAAGAGCTCCAAAAGTTGCCGTTAGAAAAGGTCGTCGTCCGCAGACTCCGCGACTTCGTCTCTGACAAATCTGTTCCTTATCTTGTTTTCGCACAAGACTTATATCTCGAGGAAAACGAGTCGCCCTACCGTTTTGTAGGCGGTATTTCTCAGCAAGAAATATACCGTTCGAGAAGGATGCTTGTTAATCTTCTCGCACTGGCGAACTTTATCGTTTTCTTTACGATCTTTACCTTGATTTCCAAGCTCGTTAAACGTCTTATTGTCGATAGCGTTTACGCTGTAAATGAATCTCTTGAGAGAATCACAAAAGGCAATCTAAATGAGCGCGTTGACGTCAAGGTCTCAAGGGAATTCGTCGACCTCTCTAACGGAGTTAACGCCACGGTCGACTCTCTCAAGCAAGTCGTGGACGAAGTCAGGCAGAGCGTCGAACGTGAACTTGTCCTAGCTAAAAAAATTCAAGAAGCGTCGCTACCCAATATAGAAAATCTTTATTCAGATCGGGACGAATTCGACGTCTACGCCAAGAATCGACCTATGCGGAGCGTTGGCGGCGACATGTACGATTTTTTCTATCTAGACCCCGAGAATATCCTGTTTTATATTGCCGACGTCTCTGGTCACGGGGTTCCGGGCGCTTTGATTATGATGAAGACAATGGCGCTCGTTAAGAACCTCGCTCTTTCGGGTTATCCCTTGGAAAAGGTCGTGGCTCTCACGAACGCTTCCCTTTCAGAAAACAACGATTCTTCATTTGTCACAGGCTTTTTCTGCGTTATCAACCTTAAGACAGGCGATCTCACGTATGTCAACGCTGGCCATAATAGTCCTTTTATCCGTCAAGGTTCGGGGCAGTTTGTCGAGTTTACGCCAGAAATTAACCTGATTCTCGGAATACTTCCCGAGGCAGAATATGTTAGTCAAACGATAAAACTCAATCCCGGCGATGTTTTCGTCCTTTTCACAGACGGTATAACGGAGGCGACGACTCCGACTATGGCGGGTTGTTTTGAAACAGACGCAGCGTTGAACGTTCTTAATTCGCTTCCGTCAGACGCTACCGCGAAAGAAAGCGTCGAAGCGTTATTTGAAGCCGTTGCTAAATTTACAAATTACGAAGAGCCGTCCGACGACGAAACGATCCTCTTCTTCCATTACTTACGTCCATCCAGTTGACATTCGGCGTTCTTTGTACGCCGACGTCACGGTTAACTACTTTATAGGAATTAGTCGGGCAAATTATGTTCTCAAAAGAACCGCCTAAACCGTCTTCTGGAAACGTCGCCAGCAGACCAATGCGAGAAGCGTTTCTCCAGAGACTCTGTCTCTGCGCCGCGTTCGCGTTCTTGGGGTCTCTTCTTGTCTCGATAATACTAGAGGATCATAGTTGCCGGAGAGAAATAAAACGCGAAATTAATTCTAGAATCGCGGAAAACAACGAGAGCGTTCAAAGCGCTAGAAGCACGGCAGATCTTTTCGTCAACGCAAACGACATTAACGCAAGAATCGACGTTTCCGTCGTCGCTAAGCTCGTTGCAAATGAACCTAGCATTTTAACAACAGACGGTAGACTCGAGGAAATTGCGAAAAAACTTCATTTTTCCGAAGTATATTTTATAACTTCCGAGGGAGTAATTGACGCCAGTTGGCCTGAAGACTGCGTCGGCGTAAACATCTTGAAAAATGAAGATTATAAAGGTCTTAGGAAAGTGTTTGAAACGCCAATTCCTCGTGTAGCGCCGAGGGTAAACGTTCACTTTAACGAATCGGATTACCATGCGTCTGAATTTGAGGTTGCGGCAATTCGTAGCGACCGCGACGGCGTCGTTATTGTCCGATTACACGATCTCTTTACGCTCTCGGCGGAACAGATCGCGACAGCCTCAAGACCGCTGGACGTTCCTATTAGCCATTCAGGTCGCCTATATTTCTTCTCAAAGTTTCCTAAAAACAATTTAGGACAACCGATTGATCCGCGCGAGGTGTCGGGTTGCGACGACTTCCCTGACCTAGAGACGTTGCCCAACAATTTAACGACAATCAAGATATTTAATCATCACGTCTTCTATGTGTATGCCCAGCGGACATTTGAGGGGATTTATGTCGGATGGATTCCATATCGAGGGCTTCTAAGTTCAAAATTATTTGAACTTACGCTCATATGTTTCTGTAATTTTGTAGTTTTCCTAGCGATTTTCTCGCTAGTTTCGCTTTTTATTCAAAAGCTTTTTGTCGACAGCATTTATGCAGTCAACAGATCGCTTGATAAAATTACAGCAGGGAATCTAAACGAAAAAGTCAAAGTCAGCGCGTCAAAAGAATTTGTTGAACTTTCGGAGGGCGTCAATACTACCGTTGATTCTCTTAAAGAAGCAGCCGCCGAAGTCAAGCGGCGGAGCGATGAGGAACTGACTCTCGCCGGCAATATCCAACTTGCTTCGCTCCCTAGACTCGAAAACATTTACACACGTCATCAAATTTTCGACGTCTACGCCGAGGCGCGGCTTCACGCCGGCGTAGGCGGCGACATGTACGACTTCTTTTTCGTCGACGATTATAACGTCATGTTCTACATCGCCGACGTTTCGGGTCGTGGCGTCGCCGCGTCGCTAGTCATGATGAAAACCATGACGTTAGTTAAAAATTTCGCTCTTCTAGGCTTCGATCTGGAAACGATTGTAACAAACGTCAATCAACATCTTACAGAAAACAAAGAGTCGATATTTGTTTCTGGAATATTCTTTGAACTCAACCTTAGATCGGGCGATCTGAAGTACGTAAATGCTGGCCACGTACCGCCTTTCATTCGAAGAAAGAGCTGTAACTTTACCATCGGCAAGCCTGAACGTCAGCTTGCTCTCGGACTTATGCCCGATCAAACATATGAGAGTTCCTCTTTGGAGTTCCATCCTGGCGACGAACTCTTGATATACACTGACGGTTTTATGAACTCCCTGCAAACAACGCTGGACGAGTTCTTTAAAAAGTCGCATGTCTTGGAAGTCTTGGACTCTCATTCCAGCGAAGCTTCCTCTCAACAATACGTCAAGGCATTTTTCGACGTTGTTTTAAATGGTAGAATCGATTCGCAAGCGCTAGACGACGTCACGGCGTTGTGTTTCCGTTTTATCGCGTATAAAGTTGAAAAAGAACGACGCTCTTCAGACAAAGACGAAAAGAACCCGTCTCTTGCCACTTCAGAGGTCGATATCCAAGATACGTCGGTCTCAACCCCTTGAAATATCCATTGCTCTAAGAATTAACTTCAAATTCACTTCAGTTAGGTAAAAATACATGGCGCCCCACTTTATCTTTGAAATGAATCGTGTCACGAAGAAATTCGGCGATAAAACAATCCTCCAAAATATCAGTTTAGCCTTTTATTACGGCGCAAAAATCGGAATTGTCGGCGAAAACGGCGCAGGAAAGTCGACTCTCCTTAAAATAATGGCGGGCATTGACAAAGATTATGACGGCGACGTTACTTTTGTCAAAGGTATGACCGTTAAATACGTCGCTCAAGAGCCAGAGTTAGACCTCGACTCCACGGTGCGCGAGAATCTTATGAAGGCTGTCGCCCCAATTCAACAGAAGCTTGACAGATTTAACGAAATATCGACTCTGATGGGCGATCCTGACCAGGAGGATAATTTCGATAAACTCATGGAAGAAATGGGCCGACTTCAAGAAGAAATCGACCATCTAGAAGGCTGGGAACTAGACCGTAGAATCGACGTCGCCGCCGACGCGCTCGTCCTACCGCCAGATGAAGCTGTTGTTCGTCAGCTTTCCGGAGGAGAACGGCGGCGCGTAGCGCTCTGCCAAGCGCTTCTTGAACGACCAGATCTGTTATTACTCGACGAACCGACTAACCACCTTGACGCAGAAACTGTTCAATGGTTAGAGGAAGCTCTCCGAGAATATCACGGAACAGTTATCATCGTAACACACGACCGTTATTTCCTCGACAATATCACGAAATGGATTCTTGAGATCGACAATACGAGAGGAATTCCATTTGAAGGCAATTACTCGTCTTGGCTCGCTCAGAAAGCTGAAATTCTGAGAGTAACCGAAAAACAGGAATCACAACGACAAAAAACATTGAAGCGTGAGCTGAATTGGATTCAGACCGCTCATAAAGGTAGACTACAAAAGAATCAAGCTCGTATAAAGGCATATGAGCAGCTTGCCGCTGAACAAAAACTAGACGACAAGAGCGACTCGATCATTCAAATTGCTCCAGGTCCACGACTTGGCGAAAAAGTCGTCGTTGTAGACGGCGTTTCTAAAAGCTTTCAGCAGGGCGACCAAACGATCACGCTTCTCGATAACGTTTCCTTCAACGTTCCGCGAGGCGCGGTGGTCGGAGTCGTCGGTCCCAACGGCGTCGGCAAATCGACTCTTTTCCGTATGATTGTCGGAGAAGAAAAGCCTGACAAGGGAACGATCGAACTTGGCGAAACAGTTCAATTGGCATATGTCGACCAACATAGAGACGCGCTTAATGACAACAATACAGTTTTTCAAGAAATAACCGACGGTCGTGATCATGTTCAGCTCGGTCCTGTCGAAATGAACAGCCGAGCCTATGTTTCACGTTTTAACTTCAGAGGATCTCAGCAACAACGGTTGGTTGGCGTTTGTTCTGGCGGCGAACGCAATCGTGTACATCTTGCTAAACTTCTTCGCCGTGGCGGTAACGTTATTTTACTCGACGAACCGACCAACGATCTCGACGTCCAGACGATGCGTGTTTTAGAACAGGCTATTATCGACTTCGCAGGCTGTGTTCTAGTCGTCAGTCACGATCGTTTCTTCTTGGATCGCATCTGCACCCACCTCCTCGTTTTCGAGGGGAACGGTAAGACGCGGTGGTTCGAGGGCGACTTCTCGTCCTATGAGGAAACGTTACGTGCAGAGAATCCCAATTACGGTAAAAATCGTCGACTTAAGTATCGCAAGACGCCGCTTATTTAAGATAGACGTTCAAATTGCGGATTAAAAAGTGCATAATGATCAGGAGGCCCGAGTCTGTCACGTTAATTACCTGATGGCGAAACTGTTTTGCTTTCAGAATAAATCGCGATCCTATCGACTTTTCGTCCCATGGCAAAGTCCTGTGAAAAGCAGATTGTTTATCAGGGGTATCGAGCCTATTTGCAATTTAACAAGATAAAAAAGACGCGTCGTTTGGAAAGAACATCCAAGGACGCGTCCGTTTTGTTCAACGCTTAGAAATATGATGCAAGCCTAAGCACGTCAAGTCGTTAGAATGCGGGTAAGAGGACTCGAACCTCCACGAGCGTAGCTCATCAGAACCTAAATCTGACGTGTCTGCCAGTTCCACCATACCCGCAAAAGAAGCGCCGATTATTATAACGCCAGAAGTTCGTTCGACAAGAGTAAAAACAATTGGAAGATCTTCACTGACGAAGTAGTATCCAAATCAACGTTCCAACGGCACACAGAAGGACGAAAGTCAAAAAGCCAATCAAGCAAAGCGCTCCGACCGCCCTTCGTTGACTCTTTCTCAATTCGTCAAGAGATTTACGGGCGTCTGTGAAAGAAGCCTGATCGCCGAAGGAGACGCCTTCAAATGTCTCTGCCGCCTCGTCCGCCATATCGTCGGCGAATTCTTCATCATTTTCAAATATCTTGACAAGTTCGGGGAATATCTGCCCCGCCTCAAGGGCCGACTGCCACCCTGATCGCAAAACTCGTGTTCTGGGTCCGACTCGTCGCTCCTTAATCCACGTACGTAATACGCTACCCTGCGCTGGACCATACCGTTGATTGTCAGGCGTTATCACGTACCAAAGCGCGTCAGGATCATTGAGGAGCATTGCAGAATCCTCCAGTTCGAAAGATTCGTCATAATGCCGCTCTCGAATATTTCGCGTCGATTTCCCTGTTGCACGAGAAATCAATTCGCTCGTTGGCGAACTAGGATTAGATAACGAAGAAGAATTCGGAACGTTTGTTTCACGGGGAGTTTGCGAGCCTTCAAGCGACGACGGAGAATTCTCTTCACGCTTGTGATCGTCAGGAATCATCTCAGCCGTAGGCTGACCATGGAATTCTTTCTCGTCGATCTTCCGCATACTCTGTAGCGGAATTCGCATTTTAACACGACATTTCGGGCACAGTCCTATCCTGCCGGCAAGTTCTGCCTTTACGTTCAGCGGATGACCGTTAGGACAAAAAAAACATATACCCATCGCGAAACCCTGATTAAGGATCGACCTCCGACGCTTCTGTGATCGAAAACCTACAAGCCACGCTAATTATACTATGGAAGGGTGAAAAAAAAAGCAGAAAATAAGAAAGAGACGCTGGAATATAGTTCATTCCAGCGTCTCAGTAACGACTTGATATGATCAAATCTGCAAGGTCAATTCAGAGTAATAAAGGATCATATCTGAATCCAACGCTCTTCCCGTGCGCTCTGAATAACGGCGTCGCAAACTTTCTGAACACGTGCGGCGTCTTTTACTGTCGGGGTCGGATAAATTGGTTTCTGACCGGCGGCTTCAAGCAAGAAATCGGCAAGCTGATTGATAAAATAGTGCTCGTATCCGATTACAGTGCCCGGAACCCAGTAATGACTCATATACGGATGCTCGGAATTCGTGACCAAAATACGTTGCCAGCCTGTAAGATGATCTTCAACCTTTTTCCCAGTTTCGGGATCGGCGTACCGGAAGAACTGCAAATATTCAGGCTCTTCCAAATTAAAGTAACAAGCGCCGTTTTCGCCGTTCATCTCCATCGTGTTGAAATTCTTCCGGCCCCTAGCGTAACGCGAACTCTCAAAAGTTCCAATAGAGCCGTTACGGAAGATCGCCAAGAACATACACGCGTCGTCGATCGTAATTGGAGTCATATCTCCAGTTTCAGCATTCTGACGCTCCTTGACAAAAATCTCAGTATGAGCGCAAACGCGTTCAATCGGACCATTTAACCATTCTGCACAGTCGATTGAATGGGCAAGGAGGTCGCCGGTAACGCCGCTACCTGCAACCTTGGCGTCAAGTCGCCATAAGGACGCGCCGCCTACAGGAACCTTTTTGCTAATCGTATAATCTTGATTATACGTCGCGCGGTAATGGAAGGGACGACCAATTCTGTTTTCATCGACGATCTGCTTGAAAAGAGCGACGGACGGATTGCGCCGGTAGCAAAAAGAAACGGCCGTCTGAACGCCGGCTTTTTCAACCGCGTCGACCATCTCTTCGGCCTCGGCGTAACTCATCGCAAGAGGCTTTTCACAAATGATCATTTTGCCTGCTTTAGCAGCCTCAATGACCATTTCTTTATGGAGGAAATTTGGCGTGGCGACGTCTATGACGTCAATCTCTGGATCGGCGATTACTTTATGCCAGTCTGTAGAAGTCTCCTCATACCCCCAGGTCTTCTGAAATTTATCAAGCGTCGTTTGATTACGACCATAACAGGTTTTAAGGACGAGTTTGTAAGGCAGATCGAAGAAATGCCCAACCTGATTGAACGCGTTAGAATGGGTTCGCCCCATGAAACCGGTTCCCAACATCCCAACATTCAACGTTTTCATAAGAGCTAACCCTTCCCTTTGAAAAAGGCGTTAATATTTAAAAAGACGCTACCTCGCCAAGACTGAGACAGCAGACGCAGGGCCAAGTTCTTTTACAAGGGCTCGGCGACGTTCCTTCAAGATACCTGAAACAGAATTAATTTACAAGCTTATTGAGAAAAAATAGACTGTTTTATCCATACACGCCTAGGTTTCCATGAATGAAACCTAGACTGAGTTTGATCCAAATATTTCTAAAAAAACCTATTTGATATTTTTTAAATTTTTTGTACCCTGCCCCAAGCCCTCCAATTCTTGTGCTCTTTCTTCCGTCTTGACGCTGGAACTTTCAACCAAACGTTCAATGTGGAGATAATGGGGAAAGTGTAGATTGGCCTTTTGATAATTTTTAACGTTTTTAACATTGTCAAAGACAGTAGGCGTTCTAAAATCAGTCGTCTACGTCGGGCTTACGGCAGCTCCTGAAAGGCAGAGTCGCCGGAAATAAATTGCGGTCGTCGTCCCTTTGTAATTTGGGAATCGATCATACGCTTCAACATCCATCATGAAATCACGCTTTGTCTCGGAATTCGTCCCTGGCAAGCGTTCGTCGTGAGGTTACAATGCGCCGTCTTTCGCTTGCGCTTTCCGCTATGGCGTTGTTGCTCCTCTTTGCGTCGGCGCCGTCTGTTGCCGTCGCTCAGGGCCAGGGAATTTTTACGGAATCGGGGTATGATTTCAAAGGGATTCCACGATATACGACGCCTCGCCATTCCTTCGTCTTTACAAACAATAGTTCAGAAGATCTTCATCTTCTGGGAGCTAGGGTTAGTTGCCAATGTACGAAGGTTTTCATACCTGAAAAGCGAGTTTATAAGAAAGGCGAAAAAGGCGAGGTCGTCGCGCAAATCGACGGCGTTCGTTTTACAGGCGTTCGGCACGTGACCGTTACCGTCACATTCCAGCGTGGCGCGAACGTGTTTGAGGTTCCCCTCAACATTGCGGGAGTCATTATAGAAAACGTTTCGTTGGAACCCCAAAAACTCACGTTTCTAGTCGATCAAGCAACAAAGCCTCAAGAGATTGGAACAGAACATAAAGCTCTTCAGTTGAGCGCGGATTCGTCGTCAAGAACACAACAGGCGCGTGTAATCTATCCTGGCTACAACGAGACAGTCGCTCGTGTCGTGTCGTCCAGTCCTTATCTTGAAGTCCAAACGGGAAAACCCACTCGTGTAGGTTCTGGAACTCAAACTCCGCTATTCGTCTCGATTAAGGACGACGCGCCTGCCGGTTATCTTGATGCGACGGTTCAAATTTGGTCGAACGGACCCTCTGGAGGAACCCCGCTCGTTCTAACCGTTTCAGGAATCGTTCGAGCGCCGCTCGCCATATCGCCAGGGGCGCTAACCTTCCCAACCTCAAGAGACGGCCAAAAAATTACGAAAAATTTCGTTATTACGGCGCCGTCTGAGTTTACCCTCAAATCGGTATACTCGCCTTCTAATGCGCTCGAATGTAAATTTTCTCAGAAAGCAATTCGCCCGGCCAAGGTTTGTGTCGTCCCGGTAACGTTCGATCCGTCAAAACTTTCTGACGTCGACGAGAATCCGAAATTGAAGATCGAAACAACAGACGGTCGAGTTCTCTTCCTTGACGTGCAGATTTCTTCTGGAAATTTTGATCCTGAAGTTCTGGCTAAACGTGACGCCGAGAAGGAACGCAACGCAAATAGGGAGAAAAAAGGAGAAGAAAGGCTCGCCGGCGCTCAGAATGAAACTAAAGAAGGTATAAAGGAGAAACAGAGCGACTCCGTTCCAAAGGAAGAATCTAAGGTTGAAGATTTAGGTTTCGCGCGATCTGGCGGTAGTGGAAAGAACATTTCCTCCGCCTCGCCTGTCGAACATAAAGATGAAAGACGTCGCGTCCCCACGCCGATGACAATACCTGCTTCAAACTCAACAAGATCGAGAAACGCATATCCGTCGCGTAATTTATCGATTCTACCATTCCCTCGTGGGCAATATCGTTAACGAGCTTAGTTCGTCTTTCCTCCCAAAAGGAATTTAGAGAATCTGGTCAAATTAACGAAAAACTTTACAATTGAAACGCCGAGGGGCGCAAGTCTCCTCGGCGTTCTCGTTTTTTGACCCACAGCGCGTTCATTCTTGCGGATAACGAAGGCGTTAGGAAAACTTAAGAAAACAACGAAATGACTACAGAAGAAGTTTCAAAGCCAGTATTTTCTGGCAAAGAAGCCGACGCCAATTCGCTTCTTGAGGGACTTAACTCAGCGCAACGCGAAGCGGTTACACACATCGACGGTCCAATGTTGGTTCTTGCAGGACCTGGTAGCGGCAAGACGCGCGTTGTTACGCACCGCGTCGCTTGGTTGCTCCATAACGGCGTTTATGATTATCAAATCGCCGCGTTAACGTTTACCAATAAAGCCGCCGACGAAATGAAGAAGCGCCTTCAGACGATGGCTCCGGGTAATCGCGTCTGGATTGGAACTTTTCACCGTTTTTGCGCCTTCCTTCTCCGCTACTATGCGCGTTTCGTCGGACTTGAGGAGAATTACGCCATTTACGACGCCGACCAAAGTCAAAAACTACTTGAAAGCGTCGTTCCAAAAAGTAGTCTTCCTATTGGCGTTGATATTCCTAAGATCGCGTCGGGTATAAGTTGGGCGAAGAATTCGCTGATCTCCGCTTCTGAATACTGCGCTAACGGCGGGAGTCTACTAGGAAGGGTTGTTGAAGACGCTTATCCGCAATATCAAGCCGCGCTCAAAAAAGCGAACGCCGTCGATTTCGACGACCTGCTCTTTCATGTCGCCGTCATACTCAAGCAAAATCCAGAAATCCGCGCTCAACTTGACGCGCGTTTCCGGTATATCCTTGTAGATGAATACCAGGATACGAACCTCGTTCAATACGCTATCGCGAAGGCGTTGTCAATCGACTTTCCAAACTTAGCGGCTACAGGCGATCCAGATCAATCCATCTACGGTTGGCGTGGAGCGAATATCAACAATATCCTTAATTTCGAGAAGGATTTTCCAGACGCTAAGGTCGTGCGACTAGAACAAAATTACAGAAGCGACAAAAGCGTCTTACGCGTCGCCGACTGTCTAATCAAGCATAATGTTTACCGCAAAGACAAAGATCTTTATACTGAAAACAAAGAAGGCGTCCCGCCGCGAATACTGGTAAATCAAGATCAGGTAGAAGAAGCAGAAACAATCGCAGCGGAAATTGCCGCAGAAATCGCCTCTGGAAAACGAAAACCGCAAGACTATGCCGTTTTTTATCGGATGAACGCGCTTTCGCGAAACTTAGAGTATGCGCTCAAAAGATACGGCGTTCCATATCAGCTAGTACGGGGGCTCGAGTTCTTTAATCGTAAAGAAATTAAGGACGTATGTTCTTACCTGCAATTGATTTACAACCCGAACGACGTCATCTCTTTTAACCGGATTGTCAATCTTCCGTCCCGCGGAATTGGACGTGTTTCACTTGCACGACTCGAATGTTACGCTGAAGAACACAACGTCACCCTCCTAGAAGCCGCTAGGTCGGCTGCTCAAATTCATGGTCTCTCTACCAAAGTCCAGAAAGCTTTTCTAAAGTTTGCTTCGTTGATCGATCATGCTGCGGAAGCTTTTGCAAGAGGCGACGCCATGGAAGTCGTTGTGAGCCTCCTCCTTGAAAAGAGCAAATACTTTGATTACCTGAAAACTTCCTCCGCAAAGACGGAAGAAGACGAACAACGAATCGACAACGTGCAAGAATTTCTCACAGAACTTCGTGAATTTGACAGGGATTTCGTCCAACTGGAGCAGGAAACGACAGAGGATCTTTTTTTCAACCACGCTCCCCGTTCTCGTGATCGACTCGGAACCTTCCTTGAACAGATTGCGCTTGTCAGCGACGTTGACGCTTGGAATGCAAACGAAGCCAGAGTATCGTTAATGACGCTTCACGCCGCTAAAGGACTTGAGTTTCCCGTCGTCTATCTGGTAGCGCTTGAAGACGGCGTTTTACCCCACGAACGTTCCAAGGATATTAAACGGCAACTCGAGGAAGAAAGACGACTTCTTTTCGTCGGCATAACGCGTGCAAAAGAAGAATTACGACTTTCGCGAACAAGGTACCGAGAATTTCGTGGCAGCTACTCTCCTTCAATCTCAAGCCGTTTTATTTTCGAATTTCCCCAAACTGGAATCGAACGTTTTAATTCCCTTGACGCGTGGCTCGCCACGCTAAAAGAAAAAGCGACGACTGAGCCTGACGGTCAAATTACCATTCCTAAGTTTTTCGAAAGAAAAGAAGGCGTTTCGCAACGTCGTGCTCTCTGGGAAAATAGCGCGTCAAGCCTGTTCGTTGACAACAAGGACGTAGTCTCTTATAGTTCAATCCCCAGCGTAACCGGACGCCGAGAACGAACCAAACCTGTGGATTTCGCCGACGTCGACGAATGTGTCGATCCGGAACCAGAAACAAACTATTCGCAGGTTATTCCTGACGATCTTGAACTTGTCTTTGACGAAGATTCAGAACAAGTTCCAAAAATGCATGCCGATTTTGACGACGACGAGAATATTGTCGTCGATTTTGACGAAGTCCCGAATTCACGTCTCCGTTCCTCTCAGAAGGGTTCCTCGCGCTCTAAACGTTCTCGGAAGGAGATTAAACCAGGAGCGCTGTCGACAGGAGCTTCTTTTCAGAATCATCCCGGTTCAAAAAGCAGTCGCGAGTCAATCGTCCCAATTCCCAAAACTATCTCCGTCAAGTCTTTTGTCCAACATAAAAAATATGGCGTCGGCGTCGTAAAAGAAATCAAAGGGCCTCCTTTTGACCGTATTGCAAAGATTTCGTTTTTATCAGGCGTAGGCGAGCTCGAACTCCCTATCAAGGATCCAGAGCTTACCGTCGTCACAATCGGACGCAAGGGATAAATCTCATTAACTCCGTCCTCAAAACTAAGACTCCTGCGTTCTTACACGGAGTCTTTTCTTTTAATCACAATTGTTTCTTCAACTTTCCCCTCTCGCCCGCAATATTGTAAAGTCAAGGCGTCAATGTTCTGAGTCTTGAGGACAAAATGCTCTTGAGTTTTTTTAC